>CAJDWV010000073.1_pt1 | contig 21746 bp, 21 predicted proteins | sample 7391731 | NCBI WGS metagenome assembly CAJDWV01 (sample SAMEA7055746, study PRJEB34461) | soil metagenome | biome: terrestrial ecosystem; feature: Peninsula; material: soil | place: Antarctica | collected 2016
TCCAGCGGCAAGTGGTTCAGTGCGGCCAACTTCACGGACAACAAGCCCGGAACGCATCACGAATACAGCAATATGGGAGCCAATCTGGCCGCCGTCGTCATTGAATACAGGACCGGTGAGCCGTTTGATCACTACGTAAGTGAGCATTTTTTCAAGCCGCTGGGCATGGAAGACACGTCATATGCGTATCGTGCGTCCGCCAGAAATTCGACGCTATACGATGGCGAGGGTCATGCGCTGAAGCCTTACACGGAAGTCAATTATGCCGACGGCAGAATCTGGTCCACATGCCAGGACATGACGAGATATTTCCAGGCGGTATTGCGAGCGCGGGCCGGCAGGTCTTCGCCCCTGGGTGCGGACGTGGTGGCCATGGCGCTTGCGCCGCAATTCAAGCCAGGGCATCTTCCATCAGGTTTCGGCGCCAACAGACCCAACCAAGGGTTGTTCTGGGCATACAGCGCAATGGTTGGCATTGGTCACAGCGGTAGTGATCCGGGTGTTTCGTCCTTCGCGTACATTGCTGCCGATAAGAATCGCGGGTTTGTGGTCCTCGGCAATGAAAGCCTGGAAGACAAGCCGAGCATATTAAAAAGTGTTGTCGCTATCTGGCAAGTATGGCTGCCCTATGAGTAGCTTTTCTCCGCAATGGCCTGCGGCCAAACAATTCGTCTAAGCGGACGTGCGGTAAGAGCGCGCGCCGCTTAACCCCAGCGTTAGACCTGGACAACAATTACCGAGGAACTGCCATGGACGTTCGCATCACTGACAAATCTACCGGAAGCGCCCTCGGGCGCATCACATCAGAGGACCTCCAGTTTCTCATTGACCAGCTCGAGGAGGAGTCCTCGAAGGACACTGATTACTTCATCGACACACAGACAATTCTCATGCTGGAAGCAAATGGTGGCAGTCCTGGTTTGATCTCCATGCTGCGCACCGCGGTCGGCTCATCCGACGGCATCGAGATCGCGTGGGAGAAATAGGCGAGTCAGTCTAATTATTCATTCGAGGCGGGCGGCCAAGCTGCCGCTCAACTTTAGCGTTAAGCTCCAAAGGACCCACATGGCACTACTCCACGCACGTCAAATCAATTTCGCCCTCGCCCTTTTTGCAGCATTCGGCCTGGTCGCGAAAATGGCCATCGCAACTCCCCCGCTCGACGCCCCCAATGTCGTGCCCATTTCAGAATCGCTGGTGACTTCCGGCCAACCGACAGCTGCCGCGCTGGCCGGGTTGTCATCACAAGAGTTTGGCGCGGTCATCAACCTGGCCCCGCCGACGGTTCCCGATGCGGTTCGCGACGAGGCGGAGATTGTCCAGAAGCAAGGACTGTCCTATGTCAACATTCCGATCGAATTTGGTAATCCGACAGATTCCGATTTTCAAGAATTTGTCGCGGCGATGAACAGCTTCAAAGGCAAAAAAGTGCTGGTCCATTGCCAGGTGAACATGCGAGCCTCGAGTATGACGTTCCTCTACAGGGTGCTGATTGAGCATCAGAATCCCGAGAAAGCCTACGAGTCCGTCGCTCAAATCTGGTCGCCGGAGGGGCCGTGGATGAACTTCATTGCGGCCGAGTTGAAGCAGGCCGGCATCCCGTTCGAGCCATACTGACGTGCGCACCGTCCCAAACCGCTTTCTGACTACTGCTGGAATTTTGACCGCGCTCGCCGCTCTGCTGCACCTTGGCTGCATCTTCTTTGGCGCTCCCTGGTACCGCTTTCTCGGTGCTGGTGAATCAATGGCGCAAATGGCTATGGCCGGCAACTGGTATCCAACCGTCGCAACATTGCTCATTGCCAGCATTCTGTCGGTATGGTCGCTATATGCCTTCTCAGGTGCGGGTGTCATTCGCAGGCTTCCTTTGCTGCGCTTGGTTCTGTGCGCAATCACAGCCGTCTTCCTGCTGCGCGGCGTCGCCTTCGTTCCTCTTATGGCATATTTTCCCGGCAACAGCTTCAGGTTCTGGGTAGTGAGCTCGGCCATCTGCTTGGCATTTGGCATCATCTACTTGGTTGGTCTCAGGCAAGTTTGGTCGCGTTGCGAGTTGGTTGCGGCCTGACAATTCGTCCAAGCGAGCGCGCAGTGCGTGCCGCTTGATTCCAGCGTTGGACCTCGGAGAGACAATTGCACGGACCCAAGCCAGAAACGAAGCACCCGATGGATGGTTTCCCGCAGGTGTGCTTCGTCAAGAACACCGTGCAGAATCCGAATATCGTCATCGGTGATTTCACGTACTACGACGATCCCGAGGACTCCGAAAACTTCGAGCGCAACGTCCTCTATCACTTTCCATTCATTGGCGACAAGCTGATCATTGGCAAGTTCTGCGCTATCGCCCGTGGCGTAAAATTCATCATGAACGGCGCAAATCACAGGCTCTCCGGTGTATCAACCTACCCGTTCCAAATTTTCGGCAACGGCTGGGAAAAGGTTATGCCCGCACCTGGGGACTTGCCGTACAAGGGTGATACCGTCATCGGCAATGATGTCTGGATCGGCTACGAGGCATTGATCATGCCGGGGGTCAAGATCGGCAATGGAGCGATCATCTCTTCGCGCGCTGTCGTGGTATGGGATGTTCCGCCATACACTATCGTGGGCGGCAACCCCGCCAAGGCAATCAAGCAACGCTTCCAACCGGAGGATGCAAGCAAGCTTGACCAAATCGCGTGGTGGGATTGGCCCATTGAAAAGATCACGAAACATCTGGGACAAATTGTGTCGGGCGACGTTGAAGCCTTGCGCGAATGCGCAGCCAGTGTCTGACAATTTGCTTCAGCCGGCCGTCATTCCGCTGCGTGGACTGCGGTCGGCTGAGCCCACGAGTCAGACCTCGAAATCAGCTACTCCCATACGGCTCGCACCGCCGGTGCTTAGGCGACAGGTGAATGACCGGAGCCATAAATAATGCACAAGTCCAACTTGGCGATGTCTGCCTGGAAACGGATGTCCAGGATGCCAAGCGGTAAATGGGCATTTACCCGCCTTGTTTGCTGGAAAGCACCGTACTTTGCCAGCATCCAAAGTTTAAGGAACTGCGGCCCGGTTATTGCGAAGTGCATATGATGAAGCGGCGCTCGGTGCTGAACCACTTGGGTACAGTCCACGCCATCGCAATGTGCAATATGGTCGAACTTGCAGGCGGTACCATGACAGACGTGACGGTACCGCCTTCCCATCGATGGATTCCAAAAGGAATGACGGTGGAATATCTGAAAAAGGCAGAAACGAGCCTGCGAGCAGTGGCGACGTGCGACCCAATCCCGGAGTTTGGTGAGCCGGCAGAACTACCAGTTACTGTGGATGTTATCGATGAAAACAGTCAAACGGTACTTCGCGCGCTTATCACGATGTGGATTTCCCCCAAAAAGTAGTCGTTGTGAAAATTCCCCTGACGAGGCACCGCTGAACGTGAGTGTTGGGTGGCATAACCATCATTGCCATCCGAAGCGCCGGATGTAATAGCGCTTCATCAGCGAAGTCAGCAGCGCGTAGCCGAGCAGAATCCCGCCCAGCCAGACAAAGTAGGGCCAGGGCAGTGCCTGCAGCTTGAAGTAGCCGGCCAGCGGCCCCATCGGCAGGAATATTCCAACCGCCATGATCAACAGCGTCATGCCCAGCAGTGACCAGGACGCGCGGCTCTGGATGAAGGCGAGCTTCGGCGTGCGGATGATGTGCACGATCAGTGTCTGCGTCAGCAGGCCGACAACAAACCATCCGGACTGAAACAAGGCCTGATTCTCGACAGTGTTGGCCATGAACACGTACCACATCACGGCAAACGTGATGATGTCAAAAATCGAACTCAACGGTCCGAAGAACAGCATGAAACGCCCGATACCGTCGGGGTTCCATGTCAGCGGCCGGCTGACCAGTTCCTCATCGACGTTGTCGAACGGGATCGCGATCTGCGAGATGTCGTACAGCAGGTTCTGCACCAGCAATTGCAACGGCAACATCGGCAGGAAAGGCAGGAAAACGCTGGCTATCAGCACCGAAAACACATTGCCGAAATTGGAGCTTGCCGTCATGCGGATGTACTTCAGCATGTTGCTGAAGGTCTTGCGCCCCTCGATGACGCCGCGTTCGAGCACCATGAGGCTGCGTTCCAGCAGGATGATGTCGGCCGCCTCCTTGGCGATGTCCACCGCGCCATCGACGGAAATTCCGATGTCGGCAGCACGCAGCCCTGGCGCGTCGTTGATGCCGTCGCCCATGAAGCCGACAACATGGCCGAGGTCACGAAGGCTGCGCACTATGCGCTCCTTGTTGAGCGGCGAGACGCGGGCGAAGATCGTGTTGCGCTGGACCGCTTCGGCCAGTGCTGCATCGTCCATGGCATCGATCTGCGCGCCCAGCAGGAGCCCATCAACTTCGAGTCCGACCTGGCGGCAGACCTCGGCGGCGACCAGCTCGTTGTCGCCGGTGATCACCTTGACGGTAACGCCATGCGCTGCAAGCGCCTTGAGCGCCGGCGCCGTCGATTCCTTGGGTGGATCGAGGAAGGCGATATAGCCGATCAGCGTGAGATCCGACTCGTCAGCTTTCGAATACACGACCTGGTCCGGCGGAATTTCCTTCATCGCCACGGCCACGACGCGCAAACCGCGTTCATTCAGGCCGCGAAGGACTGTCAGCGCGCTCTCGCGGCGTTTGTCGTCGAGCGGCCAGGTGCGCCCTTCGTATCGCACTTGGGTGCAGATGGCGAACAGTTCCTCGGCCGCGCCCTTGCAGATCAGCTCGTGGTGTTCCTCGCGTTCGGACACCACCACCGACATGCGCCGGCGTTCGAAATCGAACGGGATCTCGTCGACCTTTCGGTAATCGCGGGCAACGTCCAGATCGGTCTTCAGCTCAACATGGTCGAGCACGGCGCGATCGAGCAGGTTCTTGAGGCCGGTCTGGAAGTAACTGTTGAGCCAGGCAAAGCCGAGCACCTCGTCCGATTCATTGCCGGCGACGTCCGTGTGGCGGGCCAGTGCGATCTTGTCCTGGGTCAGCGTACCGGTCTTGTCGGTGCACAGAACGTCCATCGCACCGAAGCTCTGGATCGCGTCCAGACGCTTGACGATCACCTGCTGGCGAGACAGCACCACCGCGCCGCGGGCCATGGTGGAGGTGACGATCATCGGCAGCATCTCGGGCGTCAGTCCGACCGCCACCGACAGCGCGAACAGGAATGCCTCGGGCCAGTCGCCCTTGGTAAATCCATTAATGAACAGGACCAGCGGAACCATCACCAGCGCAAAACGGATCAGCAACCAACTGACCTTGTTGACGCCTAGCTGGAAGGCATTCGTGTCAGACGTGCTGACGCGCGTTACGCGGGTGGCCAGGGTGCCAAAATACGTATCGTTGCCGGTGGCCAGCACCACCGCAGTGGCAGCGCCGGAAATGACGTTGGTGCCCATGAACACCAGGTTTTCCATCTCCAGCGCGGATCCGGCTTCAGGACCGGCAGACGGAAACTTCTCGACCGGCAAGGACTCGCCGGTCATGGCCGCCTGACCGAGGAAAAGATCGGTTGCCGTCATCACGCGACAATCGGCCGGAATCATGTCGCCCGCCGACAGCACCACGATGTCTCCGGGAACCAGGTCCTTCATCGGAACCTCGATCGGAACCTCGACCGCGCCCTCAGCGCGGGAGGCGGCAGGCGTATCAGGCGCTACGGGGCCCGGCTGGGCCCGCCTTCGCACCGTAGCCGTGTTGCTGACCTGTTCCTTGAGTGCCTGCGCGGCGCGGTTGGAGCGTCGTTCCTGGACAAACCGCATCAGCGTTGCGAAGACCACCATCGTGCCGATCACGACGGCGCCTTGCCGATCCCGGGTGAAGTACGAGACAGCTGCGAGCAGTGTCAGCAGCAGATTGAAGGGATTGTTGTAGCTCAGCCAGAGATGGCGCCACCATGGAACGGGACGCTCGTGCTCAACCTCATTCGGGCCGTGCTGCGCGCGCAATTCAGCAGCTTCGGCATCACTCAGCCCTTGGGCCGATGTACCCAACTGCGCCAGCAAGCCGGCCAGGTCGCCGCTAGCCTGATCGACCAGCCGGCGATTCAGCGTGTCGGAGAGACGCTCAGTTTTTCGGCCCCGGGCCAAAGAATCGAGGATGGTTCGGCGACGAAACAGATTTCTGCTTCGGCGCGATGCCAGGAAGCGGTCGAAGTAGTGGCTGAGGACGTTCATGTGATCATGGTCGGCGAGCAGTCCAATAGCTGGAGCGTAGGCGGAATTGTGCCTGCTCATTAGTTTCCCTGCTACGCGACGCAACATCGCTGATCCCTAACCCGACCGATTTCACGCCGCGAATCCTGCGGCTCGCGTAGCAGCTGACAATCGTTTTGGAACTGAATTCCTCTCCTGCGCGTTTGCGAGTGATGTCGACATCGCGCGGAAGGTGGCTTCATCCGTGATGCGCCTGCGGCGCACCTGAGGGCTGCGCATCGGGTCCGCCCGCTTCCCTTGCGCACGGGCGGGAAAGTGCCTTGCTATCCTTGTCATCGACAAGGTCGTCCGGCTGTGAGAGGTGAATCGGATGCAGAAGATGCGGGCGTATGTTCGAACGAGTGCGCACAACCAAACTGTCGAACTGGCCAACGCACCCCTACCAAAACCGGATGACCACAAAGTCTTGGTGCAGGTCGAGGCAGTGGTTCGGGTCGCCGAAGGCTGATCCCTGCACTCTTTCCTCATCGGGAGCAGCGATGAAATCGATTACGTGGGAAGACTTTACAAATGTCGAGCTTCGCGTGGGCCGTATTGTCAGTGCGAAGCCATTCCCCGAGGCGCGAAAGCCGGCTTACGTGTTGCGCGTGGACTTTGGCGATGAGATAGGCATACGCAAGTCCAGCGCTCAGATCACCGACTTGTATACGTCCGAGGAACTGGTCGACAAGCTCGTGGTCGCCGTCATCAACTTTCCGCCGAAGCAGATAGGTCCGTTGATGTCCGAATGTCTGGTGACGGGTTTCCGCGACGAAAACGGAAACGTCATATTGTGCGTGCCGGACATGCCGTTGCCGCCGGGCGCGAAGCTGCTGTAGCCGGCCGGATGCGGTCATAGAGTGTGCACGGGCGTGAGCCGCAACGCCTTCGCAGATCGCGAGACGGCGACCACCATATCCGCACGCGGACGGTGCTCGGCTCGCACAATAGCGGCGAACAAACGCAGGTATTTCGCACGCGCAGACGCTGTTTCTGGAACATTGGTCGCCGTTTCTTGCCCAGCGCGACGAAGAAACAGACAATAGCCCGATGATCGACAGTAAACGCTACCCCTTGCTTGCCCGCATCGATTCTCCCGCGGACCTGCGCAAACTCCCCGAATCGCAGATGGATGATATCGCGCGCGAGCTTCGCGCGTACCTGGTCGAGTCGGTTGCGAGTTGCGGTGGACACTTCGGCGCCGGCCTGGGCGTCATCGAACTGACCGTCGCCCTGCACTACCTGTTCGATACGCCCGCTGACCGGCTGGTCTGGGATGTCGGCCATCAGTGCTATCCACACAAGATCCTTACCGGGCGTCGCGATCGCATCACCACGATCAAGCAGAAAGATGGTTTGGCACCGTTTCCAAAACGCGAGGAAAGCGAATACGACACCTTCGGCGTCGGTCATTCCTCGACGTCGATCAGCGCTGCGCTTGGCATGGCGATCGCCGCGCAGCGCGCCAACGATCCACGCAAGATTGTCGCCGTCATAGGCGACGGCGCGATGACGGCAGGCATGGCGTTCGAGGCGCTCAACCATGGTGGCGATGTCGAGCCGGACATGCTGGTGATCCTCAACGACAACCAGATGTCGATCAGCGAGAATGTCGGCGCACTTACCAAGATGCTCGCGCGGCTGATGGCCAGCCGCACGCTCAACCGCATCCGCGAGCACGGCAAGAGCATGCTGAAGCGCGACTCGTTCGTGTGGCGCTTCGTGAAACGGTGGGAAGAACACGCCAAGGGCATGTTCGTGCCGAGCACGCTGTTCGAGGAGTTCGGTTTTCGTTACACCGGCCCGATCGACGGCCACGATCTGCACCAGCTCATTCCCGCACTGCGCACGCTCAAGGATCTAAAGGGCCCGCAACTGCTGCACATCGTTACCACCAAGGGCAAGGGTTACGAGGCAGCCGAGCGCGAACAGATCAAGTACCACGCGGTGGGTCCGTTCGATCCGGTCGCTGGTCTGGTCAAGAAAGTGGGCGCCGCCAAGCCGACCTACACGGACATCTTCAGCGACTGGCTGTGCGATATGGCCGCCGTCGAGCCACGCCTGTACGGTATTACGCCGGCGATGCGCGAAGGTTCCGGGCTGATGCGTTTCTCGAAGGAATACCCGGATCGCTATTTCGACGTCAGCATCGCCGAGCAACATGCGGTGACACTTGCGGCCGGCATGGCGTGCGAAGGCGGCAAGCCAGTTGTTGCGATCTATTCGACCTTCCTGCAGCGCGCCTATGACCAGCTCATCCACGACGTCGCGTTGCAGAACCTCGATGTGCTGTTTGCGATCGACCGCGCCGGCGTGGTCGGCCCTGACGGGGCTACGCATGCGGGAAGTTTCGATCTCACTTACCTGCGCTGCATCCCCAACATGGTGGTGATGGCGCCTGCCGACGAAGTCGAATGCCGCAGGATGCTGACTACCGGATTCCGCTTCGAAGGTCCGGCGGCAGTACGTTATCCGCGCGGAACCGGCACCGGCATCGCGGTCGAGGAGAATCTGGATACGCTGCCGATCGGCAAGGCCGAGATCCGCCGCAATGCACATGGGATCGGGAGCCACGGCATCGCACTGCTCGCGTTCGGTGCGCTGGTCATGCCTGCGACCGTCGTCGCCGACAACCTCGATGCGACGCTGGTCAACATGCGCTTCGTCAAACCGCTGGATGAGGCATTGATCCTGCAATTGGCAAAATCGCACGCGGGTCTGGTGACACTCGAAGACAATGCAATCGCCGGCGGCGCCGGCAGCGGCGTTGCAGAGTTGCTTGCGGCACATGGCATCCAGGTACCCCTGCTGCAACTTGGCCTCGCCGACACGTTCCTCGAACACGCCAGCCGTGAGCAGTTGCTGACCGAAGCAGGGCTCGATGCAGCCGGTATCGAACACGCCGTGCGAACGCGCTTCGGCAATCTGGTCGCTGATCAACCGTTGCGGAGTATTGGTTAGTCGCCGCGATAACCGCGCAATGGGCAAGCTGAAGCCATGCACAAAATGGGTGGTTGTCGCGGCGCTGCTGCAGCGCGCGGAATCGGTCTCGGAGGACATGCCCTGGCGGCATGACTTCAAGTTTGCGCCGATCCGCGTCATTCACTTCGAAGGCAGCGACGGCTTGGCGCGGGATGCATTCCTGACCGTGCCTGCTCATGCAGGCAAGCTTCCGATGGTGGCAGAACCGGGTGCACGAAATTGCGACACGCAATAGGGTTGTCGCATCCGGTAAGACGGTGTCTCACCAGACTGCAGGTGTCAGATGGGTCGGGTGTGCGGCACGCCCCATAGTCCGGAGGCAACCGGATCGGTGGAAACGAAAAAGCGCCCCCGGAACATGCGTTCCGGGGGCGAGCTCCTCCCTCCCCACAACCTTGGCCATCCTGGCGGCCATCCTGGCCTGATTCCCTTGGCGTCCCCTCTCCTGTGACGCTTGGAGCCGATCCGCTTGGGGTCGGATCGTGTGCGGCGCTCACGCGCGGCGAAAACCTTGTGCATTCAATTCGCCGCGTACGGGCTTCCAGTCCTGCGTGACGCTGCGCTGTTTCCTTGAGAGCCATCATCGCGATTCGTGGACTTGGGTTCCGAGGCGTAGTCATCTGCGCCTTCGCCAATCAGGGCACGCAGATAGTGTGACGCAGGTCACACTTTGGAGGAAGGAAGTTTCCTCTTGCGGCGGCAATTCGCGGTTGGCGCGCGACTGCGCTTTCAATCAGCCAAGCAGCAGCACACCCACAACAGCCGGCGCTGCGTAAAGCCATGGATCGCACTCACTCGCGGATGGCCGATCTCAGTCCAGCGGCAAAATTGCGCGGCTCAGTGCGACGAATTGCCACGATCGGGGTCTGATGCCAGCGTGCGCACGCGTTGATCGCGCAAGCGATGGCATGTGTCCGTGCAGACGTTGCCGCGATGCCATCTTCCAGAAACAGCGACTTGACCTCGAACACGCCGTCGCTGCGATGCGCCTTGGCGTCGAGCCGGCCGACCAGCCTTCCGCAGTTGAGGATCGGCAACACGAAATAGCCGAAACGCCGCTTGGCGGCCGGTGTGTAGCATTCCAGACGATAGTCGAAGCCAAACAGTGCGCTCGCCCGTTCGCGATCCCAGACCAGCGGATCAAATGGCGACAGCAGCGTTGTGTGGGTGGCGCGTAGACGCCCTGCCGCCGCGCGCTTGGCAAGCCCAAGGTTGTCACGATGCACATATGCTGGCGCATCACGACCGGCGATCCCCACGCGCAGCAGGTCGCCGGCTGCGACATGCGCTTCGAGCTCGGCGTCCGTCACGCGTCCCTGCATGCGAAAGTAATCGGCGATCCAGCGCGCCTCGGTGATGCCGAGCGCACGCACCGCGTCCAGCACGTACCGTCTGCGCACCGCCTCGGCGGACGGAAGGTCGTAATCGGCTACGCCACCTGCGTGTGGCGTGCCGGCAAGCACGTTTTCGGTGATGTCGTAGACACGCTGGAAACGTTCGCGTCGCGCAATCATGAGTTCACCGAGCGCGAACGCCGCTTCGAGCAGCTGCTTCTCCGGCTTCCAGCCCCACCAGCCGCCTGCCGTGCTTTTGTCGCTGCGTCTGAAATCACTGGAGCGTACCGCACCGGTTTCGCGGATATGTTTCAGGAGCGCGTCGATCCCGGCACGGTTGTCTGCGTGCATTCGCCGCGCACGGCTAATTGCCCAGTGACGCGACAGATCGCGCATATGCTGGCGATGCAGCGGATAGTCGGCGATCGGCGCAAAGCACGCCTCGTGCGCCCAGCACTCGAAGATCGCCGCCTCCGCCAGGCACGCGTCGAGCCATTCGCGCCGATAGTCGCCGAGCCGCGAAAACAGCACCAGATACGGGCTGCGTGCAACCACATGGATGGTGTCGATCTGCAACAGCCGCATGCGCTCGATTGCGGTCGGAACATCGGCCTTTCGCGCACGTCGGGTTGGCCTGACGAGCAGTCCCTGCGCGCCCAGTGCGACGAGTCGCGCCTGATGCTGCGTGAAACGCAGGATTTCCGAGGTGGCCGTGTTCACCATCAGCGACGTGGCACCGGAATCGCCGACACGGTTTTCATCTGTTGCCTTGCCCGACTGACGGCCTTGACGATAAAGGCAGCAAACGCAGCGCGACGATTGAAGCCCCTTGGCCATGCGATCGGCAACCGGCTTTGGTAAGGTCACCTACGCAAGGTTTCATATTGCCTGCATGCGGTTTGCACTGCGTCGGCACGCTTGCTGCAATCATGATCGGGAGCGCGCACTGCAAGACTGTCGCTCGCTGAACTTCCGTGAGGTTTCTCCGATGATCCAGAATCCTATTCGCGTACTGCGCAAATTCCACAGCACCCGATCGCGACATTGCATGAGCGCAGCATCCATCGCGATCCTCGGCCTTGCCATCTTCGCACCTTTCCTGCACGCCGAGGATGCGCCGAAGAAGCCGCCGACAATGCAGGAAGTCCTCGCCGCATCGACGGCTTCGGACTGGCGCATACCGGAGCCGGCCAATACGCTGTATCTGCAGCTTGCCAGCGGACGCGTGGTCATTGAACTTGCGCCCGCATTCGCACCACGGCATGTCGCCAACATCCTGGCGCTGGTGCGTGCCCACTACTTTGACGGACTCACCATCAATCGCGTACAGGATGATTTCGTGACGCAATGGGGCGATGCGAACGCGGGCGAAGCGAATGCACGTAGTCTCGGCGCAGTGTCCGGAAGCCTGCCGGCCGAGTATTCACGAAGCGCCAGCGGGCTTGCCTTCACTCCGTTGCCGGATCGCGACATCTACGCACCGCACACCGGTTTTTCCGAGGGCTTTCCCGCTGCGCGCGACAATTCGGACGGACAGGCATGGCTCACGCATTGCTACGGCATGCTCGGAGTCGGCCGCGACAATCCGCCGGATACCGGTAACGGCGCGGAACTGTACGTCGTGATCGGCCAGGCGCCACGCCAGCTCGATCGCAACATCGCACTGGTCGGACGCGTGCTGCAAGGCATGGATCTGCTGGCGGCGCTACCGCGCGGCAGCGGACCGCTCGGGTTCTACGAAAAGCCCGAGCAACGCATCCGCATCGAGTCGTTACGCGTGGCGGTGGACGTTGCCGAGAGCGAGCGCAGCCATATCGAGACGCTGCGCACGGATACGCCGACCTTCACCAAACTTGTCGAGTCGCGCCGCAACCGCATCGACGACTGGTATGTCGTGCCTGCCGGAAAAATCGACGTGTGCAGTGTTCCGCTGCCGGTCCGCGAACGCCTCGTACAGAAAGATGCTGCACTGTAAGGACGGTGTCTTTGCGCACTTTGGGTATTGAATCGTTGCTCTATCCTCGACGGCAATCTATGCCCACGTTCGGATGAGGCCGCGCAGCTTGCGTCCCCTTATACCGAACAACGCAACGCCGGATCGGCTTCGCGTCGGCGTTGCCAGCGCCCCAGCAAGCCGCCCGTGCTCGCCCACGCTATGCCGATGGCGGCACCAAAGAACATCGCAAGTGCTGGATGCTGGCCGATCACATCGAGCCCGTGCTTGAGCCACGCGCTGACCGCGTCACCGCCGCGGTAGATCACCGTGTCGATGAAGTTCTTGGCCTTGTATTTCTGGTCGGGCGGAACGACCGTGTACAGCATTTCGCGGCCTGGTCTCACCAGTGCATACTCGCCAGCGCGCCGCACCACCATGACGACGACGAACACTGAAAATACCGGCGCGAACGCCAGCCAGATGAAGCCGGCCGTGACCACCAACGGCACCGCAACCAGCAACACGCCGACCCCCATCCGCTGCGCAATACGTCCGGTAAAAAATACCTGTGTCAGCACCGCCAGCGCCTGCACGGTCGTGTCGATGAGACCGAAAACCTGGGTCTGGCGCGTCGGATCGGTGAATGTCTCGGCGACGAGGCGCGCCTGCTCGAAATACAGGAACGTGCTTGCGCTGGTCAGCAGCAGCACGAACAGCGCAATCGCGAGCAGATACGCCGAGCGGAACGTCGCCGTCGCGCCCGCGAACGGATTGCCGCCCAGCGATCGACCACGCGCCATCGTTTCTTCGGGTGCGAGCGGGTGGCGATCACGCCAACGCTGCAGCCAGGTGGCCGCAGCGACGCTGGCAATCAGCAACGCCGCAGCAAACAGCATGAGTCCGGCATGCCCAATCGGCGCGACCAGCAAGGTGCCGAGCAGCGGTCCGACCAAGCCGCCCAGGCTTGCACCGCCTGCCATCAATGCGAACAGACGTTTTGCCTGGGCAGTGGTGAACACATCGGCAAGGACGCTCCACGCAAGCGAGATGCTGGCAAGATTGAACACCGAGATCCAGATGTAGAACGTGCGCGCCGCGAGCAGATTTTCCGGCTGCATCACGAACGCCACCGCAAACGCGACGAGGTTCGACGCGAAGAATGCGTACGTCCAGAACAGGATGCGGCGGCGCGACACCTTCGATGCAAGCCAGCCAAACATCGGTAACGCCACCAGCGTCGCCACGAACGTGCCGGTGAACAACCATTGCAGGTTTTGCACGCCGCCGGCGATACCCATGGTTTCGCGCACCGGTCGCAGCATGAAATAACCGCAAAACAACAGGAAAAACAACGATGCCCCGGCGAGCGCGGCCGGCCCTTCACCGCGCTCGATATTGAGCAGACGCGCAATCATCTTCGGTGATTGCTTGGCGACAGCGTCCGAATCGATCACGCGCAATCAGTCCAGCATCGCGATCAATGATTGGCGCTGCTTCTCGTCGAGATCGGGCCCGAAACCCGCCTTGAGGTTGTCCTCCTGGTGTTTTACCTTCGCAGTCGCCGGAATCACGACCGTGACGGCGGGATTGCTCAACGCGAACTTCAGGAACGCCTGCGCCCACGAGGTGATGCCAGCCTCGGCAGCCCATCCCGGCAGCGGCTTGTTGTTGACGCGCGCGAACAACTTGCCATCCTCGAACGCGCGATTGATCAGCACTGCGACGCCAAGATCGCGCGCCAACGGCAACACGCGCTTCTCTGCATCGCGCGAGACGACCGAATAATTGATCTGCAGGAAATCGGGTTTCTCGGCCTGGACGATATCCGCCAGCTCGTCCTGGGCATCCTCAACGTAATGCGTGATGCCAATGTAGCGTGTCAACCCCTGCTTCTTCATTTCACGCACCAGCGGCAGCAGGTTCCTGAGGTCGCGCAGATTGTGTACCTGCAGCAGATCGACCTTGTCGGTGCGCAAATGCTTGAGTGAGCCCTTGAACTCGGCAAGCCCGGCCTCGCGACCTGCCTGCCAGATCTTGGTGGCGAGGAACACCCTCGATCGGCGATTGTCTTCGGCGAGCAGGTCGCCGAGGACACCTTCAGCCGAACCATAGATGGGCGCCGTGTCGATCAACCTGCCGCCACCGGCGAGGAATCGCTGCAACACATCGAGCAGCGGTTGGCGCTGCGCCGCGCTCTCGCCGACATTGAAACTGCCCGAAGTACCCATGCCGATCACCGGCAGTTCTTCGCCGGTGTGCGGAATCAGGCGCGTCTGCATACGCCCGCTTGAGCTGTCAAGCACCGATGGTTGGCCGGCGGCGGAAGCAAGCACATCAGCGTGGCGGCCCGCAAAAGCAGCGGCCGCGGTAGCGATCGCGGTGGAAGTCAGAAACTGGCGGCGTGAATACATGAGGGTTCTCCGTCGTCGTTCGTCACGAAGGACCAGCATACGTCAGCGCGCTCGACCAGGACCACAGCCGTTGGTCATCGCCTCCGGTATCGATCTGCTGTCGAGGCGACGCGAGATTCCAGGTTTGCATCGCGCCGCACGCCGTGTTTCCTGAAGTGAATTCCACTCTGCGGGAAAGAATGGTTCATCTGGGTCTGCTCGACTACGCCGCCATCGGCGGATACTTCCTGTGTACGCTGCTGATTGCATGGTTCGTGGCGCGTGCCAAGCCCACGTCCGAGGACCTGTTTCTTGCCGGGCGCACGCTGGGACCTGCGGCCGTCGGATTTTCGTTGTTCGCTGCCAACGTGTCGTCGGATACGCTGATCGGCCTGCCCGGTGCCGCGTACCAGCACGGTATTTCGGTCGCAAACTACGAATGGATGGCAGGCGTGGTGCTGATCTTCACCGCGATCTTCGTGCTGCCGGTATTGATGCGAGCGCGCGTGACGACGATGCCAGAGCTCATGGAGCGGCGCTTCGATCCGCGAATGCGCAAGTACCTGTCGGCGGTGACCCTGTTTTTGTCGATCGTGCTGGACACTGCCGGCACGCTGTATGCAGGCGCGCTGATCGTGACCACCTTCGTACCAGGGCTCGGATTGTGGGAAACGAGCCTTGCGATAGCACTGTTCACGGGGGCCTGCACAGCGATTGGAGGTCTACGGGCAGCCGTCTACACCGATGTGATGCAGGCACTGGTACTGCTGAGTGGCTCGCTGGTGCTCGCAATCATCATAAGTTCGATTATTCCTGGGCCAATCTGACTGCCGCGGTGCATCCGGATCATCTGTCGCTGATTCGTCCTCTCGATGACCCCGGCGTGCCGTGACTCGCCCTCATGACCGGGCTGCCGATCGTCGGTTTCTACTACTGGACAATGAACCAGTACGTCATCCAGCGCGTGCTCGGATCGCGTGACATTGCCGCTGCCGGGCGGGCATCGATGATCGCCGCCGCGCTGAAGCTGCTGCCCTTGTTCCTGATGACGATACCCGGCGCGATGGCGGTGGCTTTGCTGCCGGGCCTCGATCATCCCGACAAGGTGTTCCCCACCATGGTGGCCACCTTCACGCCCTCCGGATTGACCGGGTTGATTCTTGCCGGCGTCATCGCGGCCCTGATGTCCACTTGTTCGGCGACACTCAACTCCGCGGCCACCCTGATCACCATGGACTTCGTGCAGCCGCACAAACCCGGCATCACACAACGCCAGCTGGTCCGGACCGCGCGTATCGCCACCGTCGTGATTACCCTGATTGTTGCTACCTGGGCGCCGATGATCGGCACTGCTGACCTGGCTCTGGATGGTGGTTCTCGGCACCCGCGACACGCCCGATCCGCGAGGCCCACGCGTGCGTCTCGTCGATCGCACCGGGATTGCACGGGTACCCTGCGACGTGCGTTGGACGGCAGCGGCAATCCTCGTCGCGACGAGCGTCATCATCATCGTCTTCTGGTAACCGCCGCCTTTCCAGGCAATTGAAATCGTCGATGAGCCGACGCCGCAACGAGCGGAACGCATCTGTAGCGGCGCGAGAAAGCCGCCGGTCAAAAGCTCTCCCTCACGGATTGCAGTGCTGCAACCGCTGACGGCAATATCGGCGAAATCCTGCCGCTCAATAAGCCCGCGTCGGCACGCAGTGCAACAGGCCACCCCCGCGGGTACAGGCAATGACCCATACGCTGCCGCCGCTCGGCTCGACGATGTCCACGCCCATTTGTTCCAGGAATTGCAGGAATTGACCGTACTCGGCAGGAGCGCTACCGAAGTTGTAGTTGCCGTGAACATCGCCCGGCGAAAGCGGTACCGTATTGTTGTTCTTGTCGCGCAAGTGCGTGATCTCCGGGTGCGCCTGATCCTTTTTCCAGATCACGTAGATCCTTTGGCCGTTGACAAGGACAATGACAAACTCGATGTTCGGATTTTTATCCAGCTTGAGCGGGTTGCCGGAAAGTTCTGCCAATGCTCGCGCTGCAGCGGTCGGCAGGCCCTCCCCGTGGTCTTGCCCTTGAGCCAGGTTCTCGATCCAGTCGGCGAGGTTGTTCTGGCTGCTCGAAGAGCGCGCAAAATCATACACGCTGCCGCTGCTGACATCTCCCGGGAAGCCTGCCTGGGGCCCTAGAGACAGATCGTAGGTGACCGTGGTTTTCATGCTGCCGGCGGTTAGCTCGTAGGCAACGACCCAGTCGGCAAAGGCATCCAGATACATCGGTTCGACCGGCTTCTGGTCCGCGATGAGATTCTGCGCCTGCGGCGCAACGTCGTTCGGCCCCAGCTTGCTGCCAGTTGCCACGGACCCGCCCGACTCAGCGCCGAGGGGCACGGTGCCGCCATGCGCGATATGGACGTTGTACTTGCGGATGACCTCCGCATCGAGGTTGTAGAGATAATGATCGCCGCTACCCCAGCCAATCGCCTTCGCCTCCCAGGCAGCCTCGCTGATGCAGGGGCAGGGATGCAGGCTCAGCGCGAATGCCGGATGGGCAGATAAAGCAAGGCTGCCATACACGAGCACAGCCAGCAGCGTCTTGCAGAATTTGGCACGCATGTGCTTTTCTCCTGTGTTGCGTGTACTTCAGCACCATACCCGTTTTTTCTGGACGTCAAAGACCCGTTTGTCGGAGCGGTTTGGTGATGAGACTCTCCCGCCTCCGGCTGGCGTCTGACACCCGCGATCGCTGCCATCGCGCAACGACATCGTGCTTGCGTGCCGCTATCATGACTCGTACCTTCGAAAGGCCAAGAAACGGATGGCGGCGCTGCTGGCCATGACCGCCAGCTGCTTCATGTTTTCGAAAGTGCGCGGTGGATGCCCGCCCGATCCTGCCGACCAACGCGCAGGGGGTTACTGCCAGCCTGCGGAAGTCGGCGCAGGTCAAACGCTACATCCCGACGATTCAGTAGACGATATTGAGCACGATCAGGCCGATCACGATCATCGCTGCGCCGATCTGGCGCAGCGTGCGTTCTTCCATCTGCTGAAGCTGGTCGGCCATGCGCTTCCAGATGCCGGGCGAGGCGAACAGCAGCAGACCCTCGATGACCAGCACCAGGCACAACGCCGCTCCGAGGTCCCGCGACACGCTACTTGCTGTTGCGCAGGTAATGCAGGAATTCCGACGTCGGATCGAGTACCAGCACGCCGTTACCCGACTTGCCGAGTGATTGGCGGTACGCCTCCAGGCTGCGGTAGAAGGCGTAGAACTCCGGGTCCTTGCCGTACGCCTTCGCATACACGTCCGCCGCTGTTGCGTCACCCTCACCGCGCAGCTTCTGCGCGTCGCGATACGCCTCGGCCCTGACCACCTGCGACTTGCGATCGGCTTCGGCGCGGATGCGCGCCGCCGCCTCATTACCCTGTGCGCGCAACGAATCGGCGACCTGCTTGCGCTCTGAGCGCATGCGCTCGTAGACCGAACGCAGGACGGAACTTTCCTCGGGCAGATCGATGCGCTTGATGCGCACGTCGACGATCTGGATGCCGAGGTTCTGCGACGCAAGATTGGCGGTCGTCACCAGTTTCTGGGTCAGGTCCGAACGTGCACTGGATACCACTTCCTGCAGCGTGCGTGAGTTGATAGCGGTACGCAGGCCTTCGCGCACGATCGGTCCGAGACGCTGTTGGGCAAGCATCTCCTGGCCACCCACGGCGGTGTAGAACTTGCTCGGATCGACGATGCGCCACTTCACGAAGAAGTCGACACTGACGTCCTTCTTCTCCGACGTCAGGTACCGCTCCGGCGTGGAGTCGATCGTCAGGACGCGGCGATCGAAACGCAGTACCTGCTGTACCAGCGGCAGCTTGAAATGCAGGCCCGGCGTGAATCCGGTCTGCGAGATGCGACCGAACTGCAACAGGATCGCGATCTGACCCTCGTTGACCACGAAGGCGACACTGGAGGCAACGACCAGCGCGATGACCACAACGATTGGCATTATGAAGCGCATCATTTGTCTCCCTGCGTCGCCTGGACAGCCTGGACTGGCGCATTGGGATCAGGCGGCGGCGGTGATTTCGCATTGCTCGTGATCGGCAGGTACAGCAGATTCTTGCCACCGGAAAGATCAATCACGTTCGGCGTTTCGGAAACCACCTGCTGCAATGTCTCGATGTAGAGGCGTTCGCGCGTAACTTCCGGTGCCGCGCGGTACTCGGCCTCGATCAGTGAAAAGCGCTCCGCATCACCTTGCGCACGCGCAACGCGCTCGGCCTTGTAGCCCTGTGCCTCGGCATGGATCTCGGCGGCCTCGCCGCGTGCCTTTGGTACGACGCGATTGGCATACGCATCGGCCACATTGCTGGCCCGCTGACGGTCCTCGCGCGCACTGATGGCATCATCGAACGCTTCCTTAACTTCCTGCGGCGGGCGCACGTTCTGGAAGTTGAGCTCGGTGACCAGCAAACCGGTGTTGTAGCGCTCGAGCGTATCCTGCAGCACACGCTTGGCCTGGATCGCGAGCGCGGCGCTTGGGTTGGCAGCCGGTTCGGCTGTGGAATCGGGATCAACCTCCACGAGCTGGTCAGGCATGATCGAATCAAGTCCGCTCGCGCCGATCACTTCGCGCACCGCGCTTTCGGCAGCCTGCTTCACGGTCGAGTCCGGATCGCGCACGCTGAACAGGAAGCGCTGGGCATCGGCGACCTGATATTGCACGTTGAAATCCACCAGCACGATGTTCTCGTCCTTGGTCAGCATGCGCACCTGATCGGTCGTTGCGCGAATCTTGGTGGCGTCGACCTTGAGCACGTTTTCGATGGGTCGCGGCCATTTCATGTTGAAGCCCGGTGTCATGACGCGCGCAAACTTGCCGAACCGCAGCACCACGCCTTGCTGCTGCGCGTCCACGACTGCCCACGAGTCAAGCACGCACCAGGCGACGAGAATGCCGATGACCGCGATTGCAATGCCGTTGCCGCGGCCGCCGCCGCCATTTCCGCCGGAGCCGCCACCACCGATCAGTCGATTGAAGAAATCCCGGGTACGCTTGATCAATGCGTCAAGATCAGGCACGGATTTGTTGCCGCCGCCCTGCCAGGGATCGCGCGGTTTGCCGCCGCCCGGTTCATTCCATGCCATCAGTTGTTTCCTCACGCGGATGTTGGGGCGCGGATGTCAGTGCATCCAGCCGATAAGCCAAAGACGTCGGCCACGATGCCGTGGCCGACGCCATCAAGAAGAGGTGAACTCCCGATTGTAGGTAGGGTACGCATCCGCGGCAAGCAAAGCCGCACGCAACCAAGCGCCGTCGCCATCGGGCAGGCCGAAAAGTGGCTCGATCCGGCCAACCGGCGCATCGATCTCCACGCGCCAGCCGGTTTCCACGGCGTGCTCATCCGCCACAAGTCCCTGTTCGTGCAGGCGCGCGCGCAAGCGGCCGGATGCCGACGGCAGATGCAGCACGGTGCGGATGCGATCAGCTGACAATCGATCACTGATCGCCTCGCGCAGCAGATCCATGCCGGCGCCGGTCAGCGCAGAGACCTTGACACGCGGCGTCTCGCACTCCATCGCATCGAGACGCGGCACGCCACCTTCGATGCAGTCGATCTTGTTGTAGACGAGCAGTTGCGGCAAGTCACCGGCACCGATTTCCGCGAGCACTGCAGCGACATCGCCGCGATGGCGATCGCGCTCCGGATCGGCCGCATCAACCACGTGCAGCAGCAGATCCGCATCGCGCGCTTCGGCAAGCGTCGCACGGAACGCAGCCACCAGATCATGCGGCAGATCACGCACGAAACCGACCGTGTCGGCAAGCAGTACGGGGCCACAGTCGAGTCCGTCGAGGCGCCGCAGGGTCGGATCGAGCGTCGCAAACAGCTTGTCCGCCGTATACACGTCCGCACCGGTCAATGCGTTGAACAACGTCGATTTGCCGGCATTCGTATAACCGATCAGTGCAACCACCGGCAGTTCGGCGCGCTGGCGCGCGCGGCGTGCCTGATCGCGCTGGGCTTCGACCTTCTTGAGACGTTGGCCGAGCATCTTGACCCTGTCGGCGAGCAGACGACGATCCATCTCGAGCTGCGCTTCACCAGGGCCGCGCAAGCCGATATTGCCGCCGCGCTGGCGTTCCAGATGCGTCCAGCCGCGTACCAGCCGCGTGGACAGATGCTTGAGTTGTGCAAGCTCGACTTGCAGCTTGCCTTCGTGTGAGCGCGCCCGCTGCGCGAAGATGTCCAGGATCAGGCCGGTGCGATCGATCACGCGGCATTCGGTGAAGCGCTCGAGGTTGCGCTCCTGCACCGGGCTCAGCGCATGATTGACGAGAATCAGGTCCGCATCCACCGCATTCTTGAGCGATTTCAGCTCCTCGGCCTTGCCGGTGCCGATGTAGAAGCGCGGGTTCGGCCGCGCGACGCTGGCTGTCAATGTGCCGGCGACACCGGCACCTGCTGAACGCGCAAGTTCGGCAAACTCCTCCAGTGCGGCAGGATCGTGGCGACCTGGCTGCTGTACATCCAGAAGCAGCGCGCGCTCACCTTTTTCAGAACGATCAAACAGTGCGGATTACTCGCTGTCGGCGTCGTCGGGAACTGACGTATTGGCAGCACCCTGGCCCGACTCGGGGTTCAAACGGACGTTGCGCGTGGGTACCACAGTCGAGATGGCGTGTTTGTAGACCATCTGGCTGACCGTATTACGCAACAGTACGACAAACTGGTCGAATGACTCGATAGTGCCCTGCAACTTGATGCCGTTGACCAGGAACACCGATACCGGGATACGATCGCGGCGCAATGCATTGAGAAACGGATCCTGCAACGACTGCCCTTTTGACATGGCTTTGTTCTCCATTGGTTTTCCGAATCTCCCGCGAACCGAA
>CAJDWV010000031.1_pt1 | contig 21629 bp, 21 predicted proteins | sample 7391731 | NCBI WGS metagenome assembly CAJDWV01 (sample SAMEA7055746, study PRJEB34461) | soil metagenome | biome: terrestrial ecosystem; feature: Peninsula; material: soil | place: Antarctica | collected 2016
GCCGAGGAGCCGGGTTTCGCCCCATGTCGCGGTGCGTAAGTAGTTGACGCTGCCATTGAGGGTCGGCAGATGCCCCGCGCGCGCGCTGCGGATATCGGCATTGGCCGCATCGACTTGGTAGGTTGCCGAGTGCAGGGTAGGGTTTTCGCGCAACGCAAGATCCACCCATTCCTGCGGGTCGGGCGGATTGGGTTTGTCGAGCGGAAGATCCTCGCGCAGATGCTTGAGATTGCCGGGCTGCTTGTCGGTGATCTGGCGCAGCGCCTCGCGCGTGTTGTCGACGTTGTTCTGCGCGACGATGACTCGCGCCACGGAAGAGTCATGTTGCGCCTTCGCATCGTTGACATCGGTGATTGCCGCAAGGCCGACGTCGAAGCGCTGTTGTGCCTGTTCAAGCTGGCGGCCCAGCGCTTTCTCGTTGCCGACCGCAAACTCAAGCGCGTCCTCGGCCGTCAGCACGTTGAAATACGCACTCGCCACGCGCACATACAGCGCCTGCTGGGCCGCGTCGTAGGTCGCATCGCCGGCTTTTGCCGTGGCGCGGCTTGACTGCAGCCCGGTCCAGCGGCTGACATCGATGATGCTCTGGGTGAGTGTGCCGCTCAGGGGGCGCGAATGACTGTTGTTGGAGTAACCGTTGACGAGGATCGGCGCACCGGTCACCGGATCATCGACATAGTTGGGCGTGGGGTCGCCGCCGTGCCCTTGCCGAAAGCCGTAGTTGGCATTGATCTGCGGCAGCAATTGCGAGCGCGCCTGATCGACGAACTCGTCAGTCGCGAGCTTGGTGGATTCGGCAGCAGCAAGCTGCGGATCGGCGCCGCGCGCCTCCTTGTAGACCTGCAGCAGGTCCTCGGCATGCACACTGCCCGCAATACCAAGCAAGCTGACCGCAAAAGCGAGGGCGAGGGTTCGAATTCGGATCATCGGTAGAAATTCCATGGTGGCCGGCAGAAGCTTTACAGACTGAAACGTGGCGGGGGCGCGGCGTTTGCAAGGTAGGGAAGGTCTGTTTCGAACAGGCTGGTCCGCTGCCAGCCGGACGCTTCGCGTACATGCCGGATGGCTTGCATGACCGGCGATTCACCGACGATCGCCAACAACTGGCCGGTCGCTGCAACCCAATCCAGGAAACGCTGTGGAACGCTGTACATTGCGCCGGTCACGACCACCGCGTCAAAGGTCCCTGTCGGGTCGTAGCCAACGACCGCTTCCGCAGTGTCGATGCGCGCGTTGATGATGTGGGCGCGATCGAGATTGGCGCGTGCGGAATCGGCGAGATCCGCATGCATCTCCACGCTGACGACCTCGCGCGCGAGCGTCGCGAGGCATGCGGTCAGAAAGCCTGAACCGGTACCGATCTCCAAGACGCGCTCGCTGCCGCTCAATTCCAGACCCTGCAACACGCGTCCTTCGACGTCCGGGGTCATCATCACTTCGCCATGGCCGAGCGGCAGATTCATGTCGGCGAATGCGAGATGCTTGAGATGCTGCGGCACGAACGATTCGCGCGGCACCCGGGACAATACCTCGAGCACGCGCAGGTCCAGCACATCCCATGCGCGAACCTGGTTTTCAACCATATTGAAGCGAGCTTGCTCGATATTCATGTGGTGTCGTTTCCGTCGTCTCGAAAAATCTGCTCTTGAAAAACGTGTCGCGCAAACCATCGCGCAGCATAGGCGCTCGCGGCAAGCCCGGCAATTGCAACATCCCCGCAACGCCATGTCCTCGCGTAGTGCCGAAAGTCATCGCAGCGCCGGATCGTCGTGCGCAAGTCGTTCGCGGACACTTCGTTGACCGCTGGCGGACAGGCGATAAACCTTATGCAGCACGCCACACTCTTTCGTCACGCATACGCCAAGCATACGAATTGGCAAAATTGCTTGCGACAGGAGGATGATTGCATGTCATGCGTTGAATTCGATACCCGCGTGCGATCAAGATTTTAAAATGAGTAAGCACGTAGCGTGCCAATCACGACGTCCGCTGACCGCGCAAGTCCAACGTTCCGGCACCGGCAGTCGCGCATTCGTGAACTATGCAGTATAGTATACAGAAGAAAACTAGCCCTTCATTGCAAACGCCATGTCGACAGTACCTTCCAGAACACCCGGACCCGGGCGGCCGAAAGACCCGGAAAAGCACTTGGCGGTGTTGGCTGCCGCAAAGAAGCTGTTTCCGGTGCACGGTTTCGAGGGCACCAGCATGGATGCGATCGCCGCAGAGGCAGGTGTATCCAAGCTCACGGTCTACAGTCATTTCCGCGACAAGGCGTTCCTGTTTGCGGCGGCAGTGCGGGCGCGCAGCGAAGAGCAGATGCCCGAGACGCTGTTCGATGCCAACCTGAGTGGCCCGATTCGTGATCAGTTGACCGCCATCGCGTGTGCATTCTTCTCGCTGATCACCAGCCCGGACGCGATCGCGCTCAATCGCCTGCTCACGACAATCAAGATCTCGCCCAAACTTGCGCAGCTTTTCTGGGAAGCGGGGCCCAAGCGTACGCAGGATGCCTTCATGAAGTTCCTGGAACGCGAATGCCGCAACGGTCAGCTTGTTATCGAGGACGTGCCACGCGCCGCATCGCAGTTTTTTTGCCTGCTAAAGGGTGATCTGCATGCGCGCCGCCTGTGCGGCTGCAGCCAGGTCATGTCGGCTAAGGACATCCAGGCGCATATCGACGCAACGGTCGACATGTTCCTGCACACCTATGCGAGCGACAACGCGAAAACCTGATCCCGGGTCGACGCGACGACCTGCACGCTCTTCGCGTCAGTCCACATGATTGGATGGCTCGTTGAGCCACTCGGCCAACAACGCCACGCCTTCGTCGGCGAGGTCGATGAACTGGAAGCCAACCCAGTAAGTACCCGGGACCTGGGCTGCGTTGCTCCAGCTTTCCTGTACACCGACTTCAATGCGCTGTCGCCGGCCCTTGCTGTCGGGCAGGTCGAACGAAAACTGGAACAACGCGCCGTCCAGCACCTTGCGCTTCGTGACCAGCATCAGTCCGCGCTCGGATAGATTGCCGATCTGGCCGGCAGCTTCCCCGGTCATGGTGTCGGTTACCTGGATCATTTGAATCGATTGCGTGCGTTTGGCGCGGCGATGATCGCTCATGCCGGAACCTCCGCGGCCGCGCTGCCGAAGCTGCGCAACGCCTTCACGATCGCGTTCCATGCCCGATCCACGAACGATGTCTCGGTGTCTTCAACGATCGTCATCGTGCCCTCGACGATGTCGATGGCCAGTTGCACCATCGTTTTGTCTTCCGTGCGGACGCCGCGCTGATTGACCATCAGGCAGTTTCCGGTAACCGGCGAATACCATGCCAGCTTGCGGCGCAGCGTCGTGGCCGAGCCGGCTGGCTGATAGTGAAACCAGGTACCGAACGGCAGGCTACGGATTTCCTCGACCATCATCTCTACGGCCGGTGCCAGTTTTGGCTTCACCTCCGGGGTGTCGTCAACCGGCGGCATGTCGCCGCCGAGCCTCGTGGTCGCAACCAGCTTTTCGGCGAATTCGGCATCATTGGCCGCGTCGGGGCTGCTGTCCAGGGCTGGCGCTTCGAACAGTTTATTGACTGCGGTCCGGACGTCGTCCTTGTGCAGGCCGACCTGCACCAGGCCTTCCTCGATTTCGCTGCGCAGCGCCTTGCTGGTCGCCGGCGAAAGCCCTTCGGGCTTGAGCAGTTGATCGGCAACCGCGACGCGCCGGCGAAATGCCAGGCTATCCTCGCCCTGGCGCAGGATGGTCAGGGTCAGTAAATCCGTCCATGCCTGAGTCAACAGGTTGCGCAACAGCGTTGTCGGTGGCGGGCGATTGGCGATCAGTCGTGCAATGGTCTTGTGCGAGCGACGACGCGCAAGATCCAGGCGCTCGCGGCCCTTGGCGGCATCGACCAGACGCCTTTCGGTTACCTGCGCGCGCTTGCTGAGCGAGCCTTCCAGTGCGTCAAGCTCCGCCTGCAGCGTTTCGAGCTGCCCGACTTCACCGTCGAACTCGACACCCAGGCGCCCAACCAGTGTGACCAGTTGCTGCACGAGTTCCGGATCCGCATCATTGTCCAGCCAGCGTGATCCGATGTCGGTTACGGTATTGACGAGACGTCGCGCGGGATTGTCATGCGCGGAAAAGAAACGCTTGTCCGTAAGCGCCACGCGCAGCATGGGGGTCAGCAACTGATTCAGCAGCAGTGGTCCGGCACCATCGGGCTGCACATGCGTGGCGAGGTTGTCGAACAGCAGCGTGACCAGACGCACGGTGTCCGCATCTTCAGGCTGCATCTGGACCGAGCGCCCGTACGGATGGACCTTGCTTAGTTCGTCAAGGATCTGTCGAGACAACGAGTCGTAGCCGGGCAGCCCCTGCCTGTCGACCATGCTATCAATCGGTCGCCGCTGCATCGCCGCGAGCACGCGCTGCAGATCATCCTGATTGGCAGCGTGTTGCGGATTTGGCGGCGTGTATTGAGCTGCGCGATAGCGATTGGCGAGCAGCGTGCGCAACGTGGCGTACAGCACCGCATCTTCCGGCCCGTCACTCTCGGCAGAAGCACGCCGGTCGCTACGACCCGCCTGGCGGCGTTCGACAAACGGTGCCGTCGGTGCGCCTTCGTGCTGTGCTGCGGGCGAGAAGTGCTGGGTGTCACCCGCGCGCCGATTTGCTGCCGGCGCTGCGTCTGCAGCCGGCGCTTCCTCCTCGCCGGAATCATCCTTCTCCCCGGCTTCGCGTTTGTCGCTGTCCGCGCCCGCATCCGAGGCAGTCCTGTTCGGCGACTTGCTCAGCGCCACCGAAAGCATCAGGTTGGGAAGTACGCCGCGCTCGATCAGGTCGGTGTTGAGTACACGATACAGTTCGCCAATGGGCGCCATACCCATACGCTCGAACAGCGTGAACGCCAACAGTCGATAGGCGCGCGCGAGCTCCAGCGGCTGCATCGCATACTGAAGCGCAGCGGCGATACGCGCGGGACCAAGAGGTACGGCTTCCACATCGAACGCCGGCAGCGCACCAAGCACGCCCAACCGGTAACTCAACGCCTGCAGAATCGGACCATTTCGCAGGGTGATGCGGCTGCCCATCTGTCGCAGCGCGAGTTCTTCCTCGTACAGGTTCGAGTCGACCAGCTCCAGCGTATTGCGCAGGCCGGGTTTCGATGCGGATTTCGTAGTCGGAGCCGGGTTGCGATCAAAATGCGCGAGATCCGATTCCAGGTGCCGTAGAAAGCGTGGCGCGATCGTATCGCCCGCGCGCTTGAATTCGGCAATCGCCTCGAAATGGCGATTCTGTTCGGTAGCGGTCGACGCGCGTTCGCCGAACTTGAACAGCTCGCGATGCATCTCGTCTACGGCGGATTTGATGATCCGGCCAAGTTCGTTGGATGCACAGTCGAAACTGCCCTGCAGGATCGCGCGCACGCGCTTGGGAAAATCCTGGCGCTGCGCGAGCGAGACCAGGCCGCTTTCACCGCCCACGGTGTTGGCTTTTGATGTCTTGACTTTGTCCACCTGTGGATACCTTCCCTGCGTACCCGGCCCCAAACCCGGATAGTCGCACACATGAACTGGGCCATCCAGTAGTTCAGTGGGCGGGTTGCCAAGTGATATCGACATAACCGGAACGTCCCGGCGTGTTGTACCCATGTACCAGTTCGTAATCGCGATCGGTGAGGTTCGCGAGGCGCACGTCCAGCCGCCACGCCGATGCGAGCTGCATCTGGCCATGCAGATTGACCAGTGCATAGCCGCCGAGCTGCGCCCCGCCGACATCATCGCGCTTGCCGCTTGCCTCCAGCTCCACACCGGCGCGTACGCGCGATCCGAAGGCGCGCGTGAGGTCGCCAGCGAACTTGTGGGCCGGTCGACGCAGCAGACGCGTATCCGCGTCTGCATCGCGCGCGTCCTGCCAAGTATAGGCAGCATGCGCGGTCCATTCCCCAAAGCTTCCGTCCCACGTGGCCTCGACGCCATCGATGCGCGCATGCGCCACGTTTTCCGCGCGGTTCTGTGGCCCGCTGAACGTGATCAGGTTGCGCACCCGGGTGCGGTACAGGTTCAGTCCGAAACGATGATCCGGCGTCGCTGCGAAATCCAGCCCGATTTCGGCGCTGCGCGAGCGTTCCGGATCAAGGTCCGGGTTGCCTGCGTAATAGCCGCCGAAACCGCGGGCGAGAACTGCTCGTTCAGGGTCGGGCCGCGAAAACCGGATCCATAACTTGCCCACCCGCGCCAGCGCGGGTCGAAACGCCAACCCAATGCTGCCGAACCGGTGTTGGCACCACTGAACTCGCTGTTGTCGTCGTGCCGCGCGGAAACTTCCGTATCCAGCTTGCCGAATGCGCCTTGCCAGCCGCCATACAGCGCGCGGTTGTCCCGGCTCTGGCCGTATTGTTCGGTGTCGCTGAAGGTATCGTAGTTGGAACCTCGCTCGTGCAGCAGGTCGAGGCCAGCGATCAGCGTCTGGGTCGCGGACAGGCTGAAGCGATTACGCCAGCCGAGTGAACTACGATGGCTCTCAAAATGACTGGAATACGCTGGCGTCCGAAGATCTTCGCGCGCGTTGCCGAGGCTCAGATTGTGCTCCCAGGTCTCCGTCAGCGGGCCTTTGAGGGTGACCCCTGCCGCCTGTTGCAGAACGTCGGAATGCCCCTGCGTCGTGAAGTCCTGATCAAAGCTGCTGCGGCCGTCGCTACGCAATAAGGTTGCACTCAGCAACTGGCTGCCGATGCGATAACCGCCGCGTAACGCAGCATTCGCGTTGCGGTAGGGATTGTCGTCGGGATTGTAGATGCAGTACGGGTCGTCCGGCCCGTTGCAGATACCAGCGTTGGTCGCCGGGTAACCGTCGACGTGGCGCAAGCCGAGCTGGATGCTGAATCCGTTCGCCCCGTTCCAGTGGCCGATTCCGGCGGTACCGTGAGCATCGCCGTAGCTGCCATAACCCAGTGTGACGCGCGGCCCTTCCAGCTTGCGCGTGAAAATCTGGATGACGCCACCTATCGCGTCCGAACCCCAGTAACTGGCGCGTGGACCGCGCACGATCTCAATGCGCTCGATCGCGTCGATCGGCAACTGCTCAAACGCGAGTGCACCGGTGTTGGCCGATACGATACGCACTCCGTCGATGAGTACCAATACCTGATTCGTGTTTGTGCCGCGCAGGAACAGCGAGGTCTGCGTACCTGCGCCGCCAGTGCGGTAAAGATCCACGCCCGCCTGCATGCGCAATACGTCGATCACATCACGCGCCGCGCTTTGCTCGATGTCCGCGCGCGTGATCACGCTGACGTCGGCGAGGGTGGAATCGACCGTGCGCGGCGCGCGCGAGGCAGTCACTACGATGTCGGGTTGCAGATCGAACTGTTCGGCATGCAACAGTCCGCCGGCAAGCAGCAAACTGCACGCCGTCAGCGCTACCGCACGGAAATTGTTGGGGAAAATAGTTAAACGCATTGTCATGTGGCCTCCGGAAACGCACACCCGCGAAAACCAGGTGCTGCACCGGATGGGACATGCGTGGACGGCAGGCCGTCGACGCCCGTCCGTTGCCCGCCGCAACGCCTGGAGCTGCCGCATCTCGCCATCGGGACGCAACCGCATGCGGTTGCATGGATGACGCTGCGGATCGTGGGCCGGTCTCCGGACTTGCAAGCGAGGTTTTGATTCCCGCGATCACGAGTGACCGCAAAACCTCTGCCGAACCGCCTTCCCGCGCGAACGCAGTGGCTAGGAAGCCTGCAGGCTCCCTTGGTCCGGCCTTTACTTGCTTACCGTTGCGGGGGCAGTGTTGGAATCTCACCAACTTCCCGTTTCACCCGAGTATCAAAAAACACGCGGGCACCCACGACGGCGGCGAGTGTACATGGTGAAGCCGGGAGACGGGAGACGCGATGGCGCTTCAGCATGCGAGGGGCTACTCCTCATCAGTGCGCGTGCGCACTTCGTGGATTCCGCCGTTCTCATCCAGCAACACGCTGATCTCGATCGGTCGGCAACAAACGGGGCAGTCCTCGATATAGTCCTGCGCGCCCGCCGAGGAATCGACCGTGGTTTCGAACGGATCGCCGCAGTAGGGGCAGGTGAGGTTGGCGTAATCCAGCATTCCATCGCTCATTGCATCACTCCACAAGAAACGAACCGATCAGATCGTTGAGGAAGCGCTGCCCGCCGCTGGTCGGTCGCAGATAGTCCGGATCGGCATCCAGCCAGCCACGCTTCCGCGCTTTCGCACAGATGTCGCCGATCGCCTGCAGCGAGACCCCTGTGCGTTGTTCAAACAACGCACTCGGGACACCTTCGTTCAGACGCAGCGCGTTGAGCATGAACTCGAATGGGCGCTGGTCCATCTCAACCACAGCGTCCTTGCCGAAACCGATGCCGCGTTCAGCACGCTCCAGATAACCTCGCGGCAGCATGACCTTGGTAGTGCGCGTGATCGATGCGGCGTCCGCACTGCTGATCTTGCCGTGCGCTCCCGCACCGATACCAAGGTAATCACCAAACTGCCAGTAGTTGAGGTTATGTACACAATACCGGCCATCACGCGCATAGCCGGACACTTCGTACTGTTCGTAACCGGCATCGGCAAGCAGCCGCTGGCCATGTTCCTGCATGTCCCACGCGCTGTCCTCATCAGGCAACGGTGGCGGCCGTGAGGCAAACAGCGTATTGGGTTCCAGGGTGAGCTGATAGTGAGAGATGTGCGTCGGCGCCAGCGCAATCGCTCGCTCCAGGTCCGCGAGTGCGCCGTCCAATGACTGCAGCGGCAGCGCATACATCAGGTCGAGGTTGATGTTCGCGTAACCGGAATCCTGCGCCGTGCCGATGGCGCGTACTGCCTCGGCGGCGGTATGGATGCGACCGAGACGGCGCAGCTTGTCATCATCGAAACTCTGCACGCCGAAACTGATGCGATTGATGCCCGCGAGAAGATATTCGTCAAAGCGGCCATGCTCGACCGTGCCCGGATTGGTTTCCAGCGTAATTTCGGTATCCGCGGCAATCGGAATGCGCGCGGCCACTCCATCGAGAATGCGTCCGATCGCGGCGGGTGGAAACAGACTCGGCGTGCCACCGCCGAAGAAGATGCTTACCAGCGGCCGACGCGCTGCGGTGGCGCTCTTCAATGCGTCTGAAAAGCGCGCGACATCCGCATCCAGATCCGCGAGCAATGCCGCGATATACGCGTCTATCGGCAACTCCTCGCGCTGCGCGTGCGAGTTGAAATCGCAATACGGGCACTTCTTCACGCACCACGGAATGTGGATGTACAGCGCAAGCGGCAGAGAGTCTGCAGATGGATCAAACGCCGCAGTCATTGCAGATGCCGGCGCAGTACCGCCAGCGCCTGGCCGCGATGGCTGATCCGGTTCTTCAGCATCGGGTCGAGTTCAGCAGCGCTCCCGGGCTGGCCGTTGGGCTGGAATACCGGATCATAGCCGAAGCCCTCGTTACCGCGCGGCGCGCTCAGGATGTGACCCGACCAGCGACCTTCAGAGATCAGCGGTGCGGGATCATCCGCGTGCGCGAGGAGGACCATGCTGCAATGAAAATGCGCAATGCGTCGTTCGCGTGGCAGGCCGGACAGGGCGTCAAGCAGTTTGGCGATGTTTGCTTGGCTGTCGCCGTGGCTGCCGGCGTAGCGTGCCGAATGCAGGCCCGGCGCACCATCGAGGGCGGCAACGCACAGGCCGGAGTCGTCGGCGAGTGCGGCCAGACCGGTGACACGCGCGGCGTGGCGTGCCTTCAGCAATGCGTTCTCGATGAACGTCGCGCCGGTTTCCGCGATATCTTCGACGCCGAGGTCCGTCTGCGCAACAACTTCGTGGCCACTATCGGCCAGTAGATCGCGCAATTCGGCGAGTTTGCCGCGATTGCTGCTGGCCAGAACAATGCGTTTCATGAGGTCGCGCAATCCTGCCCTGCAACCAGTGGCCGGTAGCAGAAAAGCCCGGGACAGCTCAATCGGCCAGTGCAGCACGCTGGGCGGCGACCAGTTCGCCAATGCCTTTCTCAGCGAGACCGAGCAGCGTATCCATTTCATCGCGGCGGAACGCATGGCCTTCGGCGGTGCCCTGAACTTCGATGAAGCCGCCACCCTCATTCATGACGACGTTCATGTCGGTGTCGCAGTTGGCGTCTTCGGCGTAGTCCAGATCTAGCACGGGCGTACCCTGGAAAATGCCGACAGAAATTGCCGCAATCGCGCCATGCACCGGTTCGCGCGTGACGCGGTTGCGGGCGTGCAGCCAACGCACAGCATCGACGAGCGCGACATACGCCCCGGTAATCGCCGCGGTGCGCGTACCGCCATCGGCCTGCAGCACATCGCAGTCGAGCGTGATGGTGCGTTCGCCGAGCGCGCCGCGATCCACGCAGGCGCGCAGCGAGCGGCCAATCAGGCGCTGGATTTCCAGTGTGCGGCCACCCTGTTTGCCGCGCGCGGCCTCGCGTTGGGTGCGATCGTTGGTGGCGCGCGGGAGCATGCCGTATTCGGCGGTCACCCAACCTTCGCCCTTGCCGCGCAGGAACGGCGGCACGCGATCTTCCACGCTGGCCGTGCACAGCACGCGGGTTTCGCCAAAACTCACCAGCACCGATCCTTCGGCGTGGCGCGTGAAGTGACGCTGTATGGTGACCGGTCGCAACTCGTCTGGCTGGCGTCCGGAAGGACGCGTACTGTTCATGGGCATGGGATCATCGGATGGGCGCGTACGCTCGCCCTTTGGCAAAACGGTCGCAGAGTTTACCATTGGCGGCCCATTATCGAACCCGCTTGCAGCGTCGTGTTTCTGGCGCCACGCATTGCGCAACTCAAGGAAAGCCACACATGATCCGCAGCATGACCGCCTTCGCCGGCGTCGAGAGCGAAACCGAGCATGCCGTACTCGGCATCGAGGTGCGCTCGGTCAATCATCGCTATCTGGAACTGGGCTTGCGTCTGCCTGACGAGTTGCGCGCGCTGGAACCGGCAATTCGTGAACGGATCGCAGCGCGGCTCGCGCGCGGCAAGGTTGACCTTTCAATGCGCTACCGCCCCGCACAATCGCAAAACGCCTCGTTGCAGGTCGATGAAGGCGTGCTCACGCGATTGGGCATCGCAGCGCAGATCATGGCTCGCCAGTTGCCGGACTTGAAGGTGGACTTCGTCTCGCTGCTCGCCTGGCCCGGCGTGCTGGCCGAACGAAGTACCGACACGGAATCGTTGCGCGAACAGGCTTTGGTGCTGCTGGAGCATGCGCTCGATCAACTGATTGCCACGCGCGAGCGTGAAGGCGAGCGACTGGGCGGCTTCCTGCGTGAGCGGCTCGATGCGATCGCGGGACTGGTGGCCGAGGTGCGCGAGCATTTGCCCGAAGTACGCAAGGCATTGCGCGAGCGCTTCGATGCGCGCATCGCGGATCTGCGCCAGCCGCTCGAACCAGGCCGCCTCGAACAGGAAATTGCGTTGCAGCTTTCGCGCATGGACGTGGACGAGGAGCTTGACCGGCTTGCCGCACACGTGTCCGAGGCGCGACGCGTACTCGGCACCAGCGAGGCGATCGGCCGGCGTCTCGACTTCCTGATGCAGGAGTTCAACCGCGAGGCGAATACGCTGGGATCCAAGTCGGCCGATGCGCGCACCACGCGCGCGTCGGTGGAACTCAAGGTGGCTATCGAACAGATGCGTGAGCAGGTGCAGAACATCGAATGAAAACGCGCGGCACATTGTTCATGGTTGCGGCGCCCTCCGGTGGGGGCAAGACCTCGCTGGTGCGGGCCCTTCTGGAACGCATGTCCGGAATCGTGCTGTCGGTGTCCTGGACCTCGCGGGCCGCGCGAGCCGACGAGCGCAACGGCGTGCACTACCACTTCATCGATCGTGAGACTTTCGATCGGATGATCGCCGAAGACGCGTTTTACGAGCATGCCAATGTTCACGGTGACCTGAAGGGAACCGCACGCGAAGCGGTTGAGCCCGTGCTCGCCAGCGGTCGCGACGTGCTGCTGGAAATCGACTGGCAGGGTGCACAGCAGGTTCGTGAGCGCGCGCACGGCGATTGCGTCGGCGTCTTTATCCTGCCTCCGTCGCGCGCCGAGCTCGAGCGGCGCCTGCGCGCGCGTGCCTCCGACAGCGAGAGCGTGATCGCGCGGCGACTGGCCAATTCGCGCGAGGAAATCTCGCACGCGCCGGAATTCGATTACATCGTCGTCAACGATGATTTCGACACCGCAATCGCCGAGCTCGCAGCGATCGTGCAGGCAGTGAGGCTTCGCACGCCGCTGCAGCGCACACGCCATGCGGCGCTGCTGGCGGAATTGTTGTCAGACCCGCCTTGCGCATGATGCAGCCGCTGGTGTCGGTAGGGTCCTTGACGCGCATGCCGGCCGATTGGTCAGTGGACGCCGTTGCGTGCGTGGCGTGTTTGCTACGGCGAATGCGATGAATGACGTGGCGGCGCTTGGCGCGCCGGCGGTGCTCGGGTACCGTGTCCGGTCCTGCCTTGTGCCGTGTCTCCTGCATTGATGAATGCCGCCGTCGTCCAGTCCGCTTCCGATCCGCTTGTCAGCATCCGCGGTTTACGCACGGAACTGGGTGGCAAGATCATCTTCGATGGTGTCGATCTTGATATTCCGCGCGGCGGCATCACGGCGATCATGGGTCCGAGCGGAACCGGCAAAACGACCCTGCTCCGGCATCTGACCGGACAGCTCATGCCGGATGCGGGCGAGGTCCGGATCGATGGCAGAAATGTGCCCACTCTCGGCCGCCAGGCGCTGTTCGCGCTGCGCGAGCGCATCGGCTTCCTGTTCCAGAACTCGGCACTGCTGACCGATTTTAGCGTGTTCGAAAATGTTGCGTTTCCGCTGCGCCAGCACCTGCGGCTGCCCCAAGAGATCATTCGCAATATCGTGCTGACGAAACTGCAGGCCGTTGGCCTTCGCGGTGCGGCGGACCTGATGCCCGCAGAACTTTCCGGCGGCATGGCGCGCCGCGTCGCCCTGGCGCGCGCTATCGTGCGCGACCCTATGCTGATTCTTTACGACGAGCCATTCGTCGGCCTCGATCCGATCGCGCTTGGTCAGGTGCTGAAGTTGATACGTACCCTCAACGACACGCTCGGCATCACGACCGTTCTGGTTGCGCACGAGTTTGCGGCCGTGGAACGGGTTGTCGATCGCATCGTCCTGATCGCTGCCGGCACGATTGCGGCGCAGGGGACGCCGCAGGAGCTTGCCGCGGACACCTCGCCATGGACGCGTCAGTTCTTCCGCGGCGAGCCGGATGGCCCGGTACCGTTCCATTACCCCGCACGCGATTACGCGCTGGATCTCGGCTTTCCGGAGCTTCCGGCATGAATGTGCGCGCGCGCCCACCTTCGCGCATTGCCGATTCACTCAGCCAGATCGGCGCGTGCGGCTTGTTCCTGTTTTCGATCCTCGCGGCGATCCCGCGCAGCATGCGCCATCTGGTCGAGCTCAGTCGCCAGATCTGGTTCGTCGGCGCCATGAGCCTCACCATCATCATGACCTGCGGCCTGTTCGTCGGCATGGTGCTTGGCTTGCAGCTTTACTATGTGTTGTCGATCTTCGGTGGAACTGCGGCACTCGGTTCGGTGGTGTCGCTGTCGCTGTATAGGGAACTGGGGCCGGTGGTCACGGCGCTGCTGTTCGCCGGACGCGCCGGTACCTCTATCACCGCCGAGATCGGGTTGATGCGCGCGACCGACCAGATTTCGGCGATGGAAATGATGGCCGTCGATCCGCTTGCCTATGTGGTCGCGCCCCGCTTCCTGGCCGCGCTCATCGCCATGCCCCTGCTCGCGTGCGTGTTCAACGCGATGGGCATCTTCGGTGCGCATCTGGTCGGCGTCACCTGGCTCGGCCTCGACAATGGCACGTTCTGGTCGAACATGACCTCCAGCGTCGATGTGTGGACAGACGTCGTGAATGGCGTGTGGAAAAGTCTCGCGTTTGGCGCAGTCATCGCACTGATCGCGACGTTCCAAGGCTACACGACGCCACCGACCAGCGAAGGCGTCGCCTACGCGACTACGCGCACCGTGGTGTTTTCATCCATCGTCGTGCTGGCACTCGATTTCGTGATGACGGCATTCCTGATGTGAAATCCAACCTGCACCAAGAGAGAAGATTCAGCCACGAAGCACACGAAGGGAAGAAGTGGGCAGTGGCAGGCACAAGTATTGGAAGAACTGGAACCATCGCGGGAACACAGGCTTAGCGGTTTCTTCGTGTTCTTCGTGATAAAGGCATTTGAATTTCGGACCCGACAATGACGCAACGACGCTCCTATCAGATTGGTACTGGCCTGTTCATCCTGCTCGGCTTCGCGGCGCTCGGATACCTTGCGACGCAGACCACCTCGATCGCCAACTTCAGCCAGGGCGACAGCTACACGCTGGTCGCACGGTTCACCAATATCGGCCAGCTCAAGCTTCGCGCGCCGGTCAAGCTCGCCGGCGTGCGCATCGGTAGCGTGGACTCGATCACGATCGACCCGGAGCGCCTCGATGCGCTGGTCAAACTCTCCATCGACAAGCGCTTCACCGAGATTCCCGACGACTCGGCGGCGGCGGTATTCACCAGCGGTTTACTCGGTGACCAGTACGTTGCGATCCAGCCTGGCGGCTCGCTGGACATGTTCAAGGATGGTGATGAGTTCATCCTCACGCAGTCCTCGCTGCAGCTCGAGGACCTGATCGGCAAGTTCCTGGTCGGCGGCGGGCCCGAGAAGTCCGACGCCGACGCGGCACCCGGTCATGCGGCCGGAACCGACCCGGCGCAAGGCACCAAACCCTGACTTGGAGGCCTTTTCGCAAGGATGGGCAGCATAGGAAATCTTCATGAACACATCCCGGATTTTGCGCTGTATCGCGCTGCTTGCCGTGCTTTCGTTCGGCGCATTGCTCGCTTCGCCTGCAATTGCCCAGACGCCTCCCGACCAGGTGGTGCAAGGCATCGCCGACAGTCTCGGCGATGCGATGGAAGGCCATCGCGAGGAGCTCAAGGCCAACAGGGAAAAGTTGATCAAGACGATCGACGGAATCCTGTTGCCGCACTTCGATGTCGATTACGCCTCGATCCTGGTACTCGGACGCTATGCGCGAACCGCGACACCCGAGCAGCGCTCGCGTTTTGCCAAGGCGTTCTACAACTCCATTGCGCATCGCTACGCAGAGGGTTTGTTGAACTACACGCGCGGTCGCGTCAAGGTGCTGCCGCTGAAAACCACGCCGGATGAGCGCAAGACGATCGTGCGTACGCAGGTGCTGCTCGATGATGGCAAGCGCCTGCCGGTCGATTACGCGTTCCGCAAGACCAAGGACGGCGACTGGAAGGCCTACGACGTGATCATCGAAGGTATTTCCTACATCACCAATTACCGCAATCAGGTCGCCGCGGAGATCTCCAAGACCAGTCTCGATGCGCTGATTACGCGCCTGGAAACACAGGGAGCCGCAGCGTTGGACACGATGGAAAAAGACAGTAAGGGCAGCAAATGAGCGATACGCTTGCCGTGCAGGTCGGCCCGCATGGACTACGCATCAGCGGCGAACTCGGCTTTGCAACTTCGGCGACGGCGTTGCGCGTGGCGCACGATCGAGTAGTCAATGCCGGTGAGGAGAATGCCGATCTTGCGGTGGATGTATCGGGCCTCGCACCGGCCGATAGCGCAACGCTGGCGATCCTGCTGGCCTGGGCCGCACAGGCGCAGCGCAACCGGCGCTCGTTGCGTTATCTTCGCATGCCCGATGGGCTACAGGCACTCGCGACGCTGGCCGACGCCGGAGCGTTGCTGGATCCAGCGCGAGTGACCTAGATTACGTCGTAAACCGGGCATCGCGGCCGCAGGGCAGAATCAGTATGGAATGCGGCGATGCGTCAGTTGTCGTCCTCGTCCCTGCCCTTGTTCTTTTCTTTCTGACGGCGTTCGTAGCGATGCTGTTCTTCCAGCAACTTGTCCACGTCTATATCATCGTTGCCGCCGATCTGCATGTCCTCAAGCACGCTGGCGGGTGGTTGGCCCTTGTACATCTCGTACAGGCGCCGCTGGCGATACGCATCGCGGTAGAAGACATACGGATCGTAGATGCCTTCGAGGAGATTGTCGGCATCGAGTCCGCGTGAGCGCAGCGTTACGAGATACATGAAACTCGGCAGGTACTGGGTCTTGTATGTGTAGTCGTGATGGCGACCGTAGGCCCCTAGCGGATCGAAGAATTCACCGTCGACCGGCAGGCGCCAGATATCGCGGACGGTGTTTGGGCCGACAAACGGAACTACCAAGAAAGGCCCTTCCGGAACTCCCCATTTTGCGAGCGTTACACCAAAATCGGTATACGCAGGTGGCAAGCTCATTTCGCTGGCCGGATCGAACAGGCCGGCAAAGCCGACAGTCGTGTTGATCAGGAATCGCGCGGTGTTGTGCAGTGCGGCGCGTGGATCGCCCTGCAGCACATCGTTGGCGATGCTGATCGGCATGCGCACGTTCTCGAAGAAATTGCTGATGATGCTGCGTGCTTTGGGCGTGGTGATCTTGCGATAGCCGACTGCCAGAGGGCGGATGGCGGTCCTGTCCAGCGCATCATTGAATGCGTAGACCTTGCGGTTGAACGGTTCCCACGGGTCGTCGGTGCGCGGCTTGGCAATGCTGCAACCGGCAACGACCAGCGCAATCAGAACAACCACTCCCGCGCGTATCAGTGGGCGGACATCGGCAACGGGCATTCGCGGAGATTCCGGGGGTATGACAGGACTATTTGACGTGCGCAGGACGGATCGGTTCCCGTCCGGTGGGCCTCGGCTGCACGCCAAGCTGTCCGAACCGCGTATTTTGGCATATTGTAGCCGGTTGCTGTGGCCGTTTCCGGGCCATCGGTTGGCGTGTTTGCGTGGCGCAAATGCGAGCAGATACAATATCCGCCTCCAACACCCTGAATATTTTGATTTTCTTACGGAGAACCCGATGGCGCGCATTACCGTGGAAGACTGCCTCAAGGTAGTCGACAACCGTTTCGAACTGGTGATGATGGCGACCAAGCGTGCGCGTCAGATTGCCAAGGGTGCAGAACCCACGGTCGAGGCCGACAACGACAAACCGACCGTGATCGCGTTGCGCGAAATCGCCGAGCGCCGCATCGACAACGCGATGATCGATGCGATCGATCGCGCCGAACGCGAGCGTGCCGAGCGCGAGGCACTCGAATGGGCCGCCGCCGAAGTCGACGACGATCTCAAGAGTGGCGATGACCTGTGACAACCCGATGTAGGCGCGTGGCCGGCTGACCGGCCACGATGAATGCCAATGCGCGCAGCCCTTACCGCAAGGTTGTCGCGGTCGGCTCGACCGCCGGCCGTTTGGCGCGCGCTTGAACGCCAGCTTTCCGAATACCTCCCTGCCGAACAGATCGACCGCGTAAGGCGCGCCTACGAAGTCGGCGCGAGTGCGCACGAAGGGCAAACGCGCAAGACTGGCGAACCCTACATCACGCACCCGCTCGCCGTGGCCGGAATTCTGGCTGATCTGAAGCTGGATGCCGAAACCCTGATTGCGGCGATTTTGCACGATACGCTTGAAGACACCGGACTCACCGCCGAAGAAATCGAGACGGAGTTCGGTACAGCCGTCATGGCGCTCGTGGACGGTGTGACCAAGCTGGACCGGGTGCGTTTTCGCAGTCGCGAGGAAGCGGTTGCCGAGAGCTTCCGCAAGATGTTGCTGGCGATGGCGCGCGATCTGCGGGTCATCCTCATCAAGCTTGCCGACCGGCTGCACAACATGCGCACGCTGGATGCGATGGATGCGGAGGCGGGTCGTCGCATCGCACGCGAGACACTCGATATCTACGCACCGATTGCGCAGCGCCTTGGCATGAACCGCATCAAGGCCGAGTTGCAGGATCTTGGCCTGCGAGCCCTGCATCCGAATCGCTATAGGCTGATCGCATCGCGGATCCGCACGGTGCTCGGCAACCGGCGCGAGGCGATGGGACGCATCGAGGCCGCCATCCACGAGCGGCTGGATTCGGATCATATTCCGCACCGTATCGTGAGCCGCATAAAGTCGACCTACAGCATCTATCGCAAGATGAAGCGCGAAGGACGATCGTTCGATGACGTGATGGACGTGTACGGATTCCGCATAATCGTCAACGACGTCATGCAGTGTTACCAGACGCTCGGTTCCGTGCACGGTCTCTACAAGCCTCTGGAAGGGCGCTTCAAGGATTTCATCGCGATTCCCAAAGCCAACGGTTACCAGTCACTGCATACAGTGCTGTTCGGACCGTTCAGCGCGCCGATCGAGATCCAGATTCGCACCGAGGACATGGACGTGATCGCCGAGCGGGGTGTCGCGGCGCACTGGGTCTACAAGACCGACGCGAGTCCACCCAACAGTGCGCAGAGCAGGGCGCGCGAATGGCTTTCGGGCCTGGCCGACCGCGAGATCCCGACCAGCTCGTCGCTGGAATTCCTTGAAAACGTCAAGGTTGACCTGTTCCCTGACGAGGTCTATCTGTTCACCCCAAAAGGCCGCATTCTGGCCTTGCCCACCCATTCATCGGCACTGGATTTTGCGTACGCGGTACATACGGATGTCGGCGACCATGCGGTTGCCGCGCGCGTGGACGGCAAGCAGGTGCCTCTGCGTACCGTCCTGACCAGTGGCCAATCGGTAGAAATTGTTACGGCGCCTTCGGCTGCGCCGACCCCGCAGTGGCTCGAATGGGTCGTGTCCGGCAAGGCGCGCACCGCGATTCGCCACCATCTCAAGCGTCTCCAGCATGAGGATGCGGTCGATTTCGGCCATCGCATGCTGGATCGCGCCCTGGACAACCTTGGTGTGACGCTGGATGCGATTCCGCGCAAGGTGCTCGATCGTTATCTCGCCAGGAGCCAGTACAAGCGACTTGAGGACCTGCTCGCCGATATTGCACTCGGCAATCGCATGCCGGTGCAGGTTGCGCGCAGCCTGCTCGCACACCGAGGCGGCGATCCGTCGAAGACGCCGAGTCACGAGAAGATCCTCATCACCGGCGCCGAACGCGGCGTGCTGAGCTTCGGCAACTGCTGCCATCCGCTACCCGGCGACGACATCATGGGTTACCTGTCCTCCGGCAAGGGCATCGTTGTGCACCGCTTCGAATGTCCGAATGTGCCGGATTTTCGCAAGACGCCCGAGCGCTGCATCGAGATCGGCTGGGACGCGAATGTGAGCGGCGACTACAAGGTCGAGCTTCGCATCGGCGTCGCCAATAGGCCTGGCGTTCTCGCCCAGGTTGCCGCCGCGATTGCCGATCGCGCGTCGAACATCGAAAACGTCGAATACCGCGAACGCGACGCGACCACCGCGTCCCTGCAGTTCACCATCGAGGTGCGAGATCGCAAGCACCTGGCCGACGTGATGCGAGGTGTGCGGCGGCTTGGCGTGGTCAACGTCGTGCGGCGGTATCCGGTTTAGAGCCGGGAATCGGAAATCGGCAGACGCGAGGCACTCCGTGCGAACCCTCTCCCCCGAGCGTGCTCGGGGGAGAGGGTTCGGGTGAGGGGGATGTCCGGAACTTCGCAATGCTCGATTGATAACTGCGGTGTCGAAGTCTTGCTATTCTCTATTTCCGATTTCCCATTCCCGGCCTCCCAATGACCCGCAAGACCATCCACTCCGACAACGCGCCAAAAGCCATCGGCCCTTACTCACAGGGGGTGCGTGCCGGCAACACTGTTTACCTGTCCGGTCAGACACCGCTCGATCCGGCCACCGGCAAATTGGTTGAGGGCGATGTCGCGACACAGGCGAGACGTGTGTTTGCGAACCTCGCGGCGGTCTGCAAAGCGGCGGGGGGATCGTTCGATCAGGTCGTCCGCGTCGGCATCTACCTGACGGATCTGGGCAACTTCGCAACCGTCAACGCGGTCATGGCCGAGCATTTCTCCGAGCCCTATCCGGCGCGGTCTACGATCGGCGTCGCCGCATTGCCACTCGGCGCCGCAGTAGAAATCGACGCGATCCTCGCGCTCGACTGAGCCGGTCGGGTGGCGAGCGCTCGTTTCCCGCGTGGCAGCGTGCATGAATCGCCTCAATCGGACGCGGCCGGACTCGCTCCGGTAGCCTCGCTTTCCGGAGTCGGACCTGCGCTTGCCGCAGCATTGCAGCGTATCGGCATCGCCCGGGTGCAGGACCTGTGGTTTCATTTGCCCCTTCGCTACGAGGATCGCACGTGCATCACCGCGATTCGTGATCTTCAAGCCGGCGACAAGACGCAAATCCATGGCGTCGTCGAAGCAGTGGAACGCGGCTTTCGCTACCGGCCGCAGTTGCGTGTCGCACTGGGCGATGAATCGCGCGCGACGCTGGTGTTGCGGTTCCTGCATTTTCGTGCCGCGCAGGTGAAGCAATTCGTACCCGGCGTGCGGGTGATCTGCTTTGGCGAAGTGCGCAATGGTGCGCACGGCCTGGAAATGATTCATCCGAGCTATCGGATCATTGATTCGCGTGCGGACGTTTCGGTCGCCGACAGCCTCACGCCGATTTATCCGACCACCGACGGTCTCGGCCAGAAACGTCTCGAAAAGCTCATCACGCAGGCGCTGGCGATGTTGCCGCCGGACGATGTGCTGGAGCTGGTGCCGTCGCACTTGCGTGAGGCACCCGGCATGGTATCGCTGCGTACCGCATTGCTGGACATGCATCGGCCGTCTCCCGACACCGACCTTGCGGCGCTGGCGAGTGGCCGCCATCCCGCCCAGCAGCGGCTCGCGTTCGAGGAATTGCTGACGCATCACCTGAGTCTCAAGCGCCAGCGCGACAGGTTGCGCCGCCATGCCGCACCGGCGCTGGCTGGCGACGCGTGCCTACGCGATGCACTGCTCGGGCGGCTGCCGTTCGCGCTGACCGGCGCGCAAGTGCGTGTCGATGCCGAAATCCGTGCTGATCTTGCGCAGCCGCGACCGATGCTGCGTCTCGTACAGGGTGATGTGGGTTCGGGCAAGACCGTAATCGCCGCGCTGGCCGCGCTGGCCGCGATTGGTGCCGGTTACCAGGTGGCGTTTGCCGCGCCAACGGAACTGCTGGCAGAACAGCACTGGCGCCTGCTTGACGAATGGTTGACCCCACTCGGTATCGCGCCCGTCTGGCTGGCCGGCAAGGTTAAGGGACGTGCACGCCAGACGGCCTTGCAGGCGGTTGCCGACGGCGCGCCGCTGGTTGTCGGCACGCACGCGTTGATGCAGGAAGGCGTCGCATTCGCCAAGCTCGGGCTGATCATCATCGACGAGCAGCATCGCTTTGGTGTTCACCAACGGCTCGCACTGCGTGACAAGGGCCGATCCGGCGACATCTTGCCGCACCAATTGGTGCTGACCGCCACGCCTATCCCACGCACGCTCGCGATGACCGCCTATGCCGATCTCGATGTGTCGGTAATTGACGAACTGCCGCCCGGGCGTACACCGGTCAAAACGGTGGTTGTATCGAGTGCGCGCCGCGGCGAGGTGATCGATCGCATCCGCAGCGCGTGCGCGGAGGGCCGGCAAGCATACTGGGTGTGCACGCTGATCGAGGAGTCGACCCAGTTCGAGGCGCAGGCCGCTGAAGTCGCACACGCGGAACTCACTGCTGCGCTCCCG
>CAJDWV010000051.1_pt1 | contig 21613 bp, 17 predicted proteins | sample 7391731 | NCBI WGS metagenome assembly CAJDWV01 (sample SAMEA7055746, study PRJEB34461) | soil metagenome | biome: terrestrial ecosystem; feature: Peninsula; material: soil | place: Antarctica | collected 2016
GGCCGGCTGTAGCGCCGCGTTCCCGCGTTCGCATGACCGCATGGCCAAGGACAGCGGCCAGTATGGTTTCGCATTGCATTACCTGGCGCCGGGTTTGCTCAATACCGAATTTGGTTTCTACGCGCTGAACTACCACAGCCGCCTGCCACTTATCAGCGGCATCTCAGTAATCAATCAGAGTCCCACGTCGGGCAGCTATTTCGTCGAGTATCCCGAAGATATCCGCATGTTCGGCCTGAGCTTCAACACGCAGATCGAGGGTCCGGGTATCGCCCTTCAGGGCGAGTTGAGTTACCGCCCGAACGCGCCGTTCCAGGTCGACGACGTGGAGTTGCTGTTTGCGGGTCTGTCGCCGCTCAATGTGCTGATCCCGCAACCGGCTTTGCGCTTCTACAGTCAGTTGGGCCAATACAGTCCTGGCGAAGAGATCCGCGGATACGAACGGGTCAAGATGACCCAGTTCCAGATGACCGCCACCAAGGTCTTTGGTCCGGGCAACATCTTTGGCGCCAACCAGCTGGCAATGGTCGGTGAGGTCGGCTTGGATAAAATGCAGTTGCCCGGCAACCTGCGTTTCAATGGCGATGGTACCGACACCGGTGGTGGTCCCGATGTCAATACCGGCAGTCTGCGCAATCCCCAGACCCAGGTTGGCGGGTTCCCGACCGAGTTTTCATGGGGCTATCGGGTGGCAATGCGCGGTGACTACAACAACGTGTTCGGCACGGCGTTCAATCTTTCGCCGCGCATCGCGTTCAATCATGACGTCAACGGTATCTCACCCGGACCCGGCGGCAACTTCATCGAGGGTCGCAAGTCGGTCACGGTCGGCGCCGAGGCCAACTACCTCAACCGGTGGTCGGTCGACCTGAGCTACACGAACTTCTTCGGCGGCGGCTCATTCAATCTGATCCACGATCGCGACTTCGTCGCGTTCATGGTCAAATATGCGTATTGAGGTGACATCACGATGACCACGTACAAACACACGATCCTTACCGGCGTCATCGCTCTGGCCATGGCCGGTAGCGCACTGGCAAAGGCACCGGCCAGCGAAGTAGCCAAGCTTGGCGTTTCGGACACCCCGCTCACGCCGCTGGGCGCCGAACGCGCCGGCAATGCCGACGGCACGATTCCGGCATGGGAGGGTGGCATCACGGTGATCCCGGCCACGTTCAAGCCGGGCCAGCAGCAAACCGATCCGTTCCCCGATGACAAGCCGCAGTTCCAGATTACGGCCAAAAATTACAAAGATTATGGCGACAAGCTGTCGGCCGGCCAGATCGCAATGTTCGAGAAATATCCCGACTGGAAAATGCTCGTCTATCAAACCCGTCGCACTGCGTCCAATCCGGCGCATATCTACGAGATGACCATCAAGAACGCTGCCACTGGCGAGCTGGTCAACGACGGCGAGGGTGTGGCGAACGTTGCCGAGGCCGTGCCGTTTCCGATCCTCGACAAGGACCCCGCAGCTGCGGGCATGGAAGCGATCTGGAACCACAAGCTGCGTTACAAGGGCGTCACGCTGCAGCGCTGGAACAACCAGGCGATGCCGACCGCTGGTGGCCAGTATTCGCTGGTACGGATCAAGGAAGAAAGTCTGTCGCCGTACGCGACCCCGGGTGCCACGCTCGCGGACATCAACAATATCCTGATCTATTTCTACCAGGAGGTCACCTCACCGCCACGTTATGCGGGGCAGATCTTGCTCGTGCACGAAACGCTCAACTCAAGCCTTTCGCCGCGACTGGCTTGGGTCTACAACCCCGGCCAACGCCGCGTTCGTCGCGCACCGGACGTCGCCTACGACAACCCCGGCACCGCATCGGACAACCTGCGCACCTCGGACATGCTGGACATGTTCAACGGCGCCATGGACCGTTTTGACTGGAAACTGGCTGGCAAGCACGAGATGTATGTGCCGTACAACTCGTACAAGGCGGCGAGTGGCGACACCAAGGTGGCGGACCTGGTCAAGCCGGGCTATGTCAATCCCGACCTGCTGCGGTACGAGCTGCATCGCGTCTGGGTGGTCGAGGCCACGCTCAAGCCGGGCATGAGCAATATCAATCCGCGCCGCACGTTCTATCTGGACGAGGACAGCTGGCAGATCCTGACCATCGATCATTACGACACGGACATGAAGTTGTGGCGCTACTCGGAGGCGCCGAATATCAATTATTACGACCTGCCGGGGATCTCCTCGACGCTGGAAACCCACCATGACCTCAAGAATGGGCGTTACATTGTGGGCGGCCTGGACAATCAGGATCCCGGTTACAACTTCACTATCAAGCTCAAGCCCGACGCGTTCTCGCCACAATCGCTGCGTCAGCGCGGCATTCAGTGATGCGAGGCTGTCTGCGCTGAAATGACAAGCGCCGGCCGTTCCGCACGGACGGCCGGCCGGTTTTGGCGTGGATATGAGGCAACCTCTTTCGGTGGGCAAACCTCTCCTGTGACCAGATCCGCAGTGCATGAATCCGCGGTTGTGCGCCACTTGCCGCGTGCCATCCTGCTTCTCGCGCTGGCCGGCATGGGCGGCATGGCCGTCGCCGACGACTCGATGCGCGATTGGCACGATCCGGTCGCCACGCCAACCGAGATCGAGCCGCTGTCCGATCAGTCGCTACTGTTGGATGTGGTCGGTGTCGGCGGTGGCTATGTGGCCGTCGGCGAGCGCGGCAACATCGTGTTGTCAGCCGACGGCAAGTCCTGGGAACAGACCGCTGTCGTGCCGACGCGTTCGACCCTGACGGCGCTCAGCGCCGTGGGTGATGAAGTCTGGGCGGTCGGACACGACGGTGTGATCCTGCACAGCGCCGATGCCGGCCGTACCTGGACCATGCAGCGCAAGGATCCGCTAAACGCCGATGTAGCCGCTTTCGAGCGCGATGCACGTCAGGGCGCGCCGTTGCTCGACGTGCTGTTTCAGGATGCGCTCAACGGCATCACGATCGGGGGCTACAGCCTGATGCTGACGACCGGCGATGGGGGTCGTACATGGACGGAGTACCCAATCAGCTCACTGGCCAGCGAGGTGGTTGCCACCGAAGCGGTATCCGCCGAATCTGCGCAGGACCAGCCTGGCGTGGAAAAAGATCTGATCGTGAGTTCCGCCGATCTGGCGCTGGGCCAGGAAACCAATCCGCATCTGAACGGCATCGCGCGTACCGGCAGTGGTGGCCTGTTCATCGTTGGCGAGCGTGGCAGTGCGTTTCGCTCGCGCGATAACGGCGCGACGTGGCAGCGTCTGCAACTGCCCTACGAAGGTTCGATGTTCGGTGTCATCGGTTACGCGGGTGAACGCGTGCTCACGTTCGGCTTGCGCGGCCACGTCTACAGCTCCGATGATCTGGGTGACCACTGGACAGAGGTCCCGACCGGCACCGAACTCAGCCTCATGGGTGCGACCGCGTTGGCCGACGGCGGGGCGGTAATCGTGGGCTCCAATGGCGTCGTGCTGGTGCGCCACGGGGCCAGCGCGCCGTTCACGCTGTCCGTCGACGAAGGCGCCGGCGTTATTTCCAACGTGGTGATCAACGGCACTGACGGCGTGCTGGTTGGCGAGAACGGTGTGCGCGAGTACCTCCTGCGATGAATCATCAGCCGGCCAATCTCGGCAACCCCGGACGCCTGCAACGCTTCGCCGAACGGATCGTATTCGGCAACCGTCCATTGGTGCTGGTCGTATTCGCCCTGATCACGATTGCGATGGCATTTTTCGCCTCGCAGTTGCGCGTGGATGCCGGGTTCAAGAAGCAGATTCCGCTGCAGCACGAGTACATGCGCACGTTTCTGGATTACGAGCGTGATTTCGGGGGCGCAAACCGCATCCTGATTGCGGTCATGGAAAAGCATGGCGATATCTTCAATCTGCCGTTCATGCAGACCATGGAGAAGATCACGCTTGATGCCAAGAGCATCGACAACGTCGACGAAGCGCGCCTGCGCTCGATCTTCACCCCGAACGTGCGCTACGTCGAAGTGGTCGAGGATGGCCTCAACGCCGGCAACGTGATTCCCAACGGTTTCACGCCGAATCTTCCCGGTTTTGAGCCCACGGCCGCCGAGTTCGCCACCATCAAGGACAACATCGTCAAGGCTGGCATTGTCGGTCGGCTGGTGGCCAAGGATTTTTCCGGCGCGATGATCTGGGTCGACCTGGTGCCCGAAGATGAAACCCTTGGCGTCCATGTCGACTACAACAAGATCGCCGACCAACTCGATGCATTGCGTGCCAAGTACGAGACCGATGACATCAGCGTCAATATCATCGGTTTCGCCAAGATGGTGGGCGATATCACCGACGGTGCGCGCTCGGCGATCTGGTTCTTCTTCCTGACCGTCGGGTTCACGTGGTTGCTGTTATTTGCCTATTCGTCATCGACCAAATTGGCGTCGCTGACGGTGTTTTGCGCCTTGATTTCGGTGCTGTGGATGCTCGGTGCATTGCGCTTGCTGGGTTTTGGCATCGACCCGATGAACATGCTTACGCCGTTTCTGATCTTCGCGATCGCGGTCAGTCATGGCGAACAGATGATCAACCGCTTTCGTGGCGAGATCTTCTTCGGCGGACTGGAGGAAGGCACGGTCGAAGAGTTGCAGCAGCGTAGCGGCGTGGATGCCCGCACTGCGGCGCAACTGGCATTTCGCATGTTGCTGGTGCCCGGGTCGGTTGCGCTGGTCGCCGGCTGCATCGGCTTTGCAACGATCCTGATCATCCCGGTTCGTATCATTTTCGAACTGGCCATCACCGCCACCGTTGGCGTGGCGTTGACAATCCTGACCGATCTGGTGCTGTTGCCGGTCCTCCTGTCCTACACGCGTTTGCGCAACCTGCCGCGCAAGCGCGCCTATCGTTTGCGCCAATTGACCCAGTTCGACAAGCTGTGGGCGTTTCTGGCGCGCTTCAGCCGGCCATTGCCGGCGGCGATCATCATCGTGATCGGCATCGTCGGCTGGTACGTCGCCGGCAGTTACGGCAGCCATGTCATGATCGGCGACGCCCAGAAGGGCGTGGCGGAGTTGCGCCCGGACGCGCGCTACAACCTCGATGCGGTGTTGATTAGCGACAAGTTTGCCTTGGGCGTGGATATCCTCAATGTCATCGCCGAGGCCGAACCGGCAGCTTGCATCAACAGTTACCCGGTCATGGAGACCATTGACCGCTTCGCCTGGCACATGCGCAATGTCGAAGGCGTCGCCCAGGTCATGACGCTGCCCATGGCGGCCAAGATCGTTCATGCCGGCTGGAACGAGGGCAATATCCGCTACCGTGTGCTTCCGCGCGATCCGGACACGCTGCGCCAGGATACCCAGGGATTCGAAACCGACTCGGGTCTGCTCAACGCCGATTGCAGCGCCATCCCGATCATGATCTTCCTGACCGACCACCGCGCAGTCACGATCGATCGCATCATCGCTGCGGTGAAGAAATTCCGCGAGGACAACGACGCTTTTGCCGGCCCGGACGTCAACCTGCGTACCGTGCTGGCCGACGCGGCCGCGCTGGCACAGTCGCAAGGCAAGGAGTTTTCGAGCGACCGGCTGAACCTGCGACTGGCCACCGGCAACGTCGGCGTGATGGCGGCCACCAACGACGAGGTGCGCCACGTAGACCGCTACATGCTTTTGTTGCTGTACGCGGCGGTATTCCTGATGTGTTTGATCAGTTTCCGCAGCCCGCGCGCGGCGTTGTGCATTGTGTTGCCGTTGGTGCTGGTGACCGAGATGGGGCACGCGTTGATGGCATACCTGGACATCGGCTTGAAGGTCAATACGCTGACCGTCATCGCGCTGGGCGTGGGTATAGGCGTGGATTACGCGATCTACATTTTTGCGCGCATGCGCGAATCACTGCTGGCCGGACTGCCATTGACCGATGCGTATTTCGCGGCACTCAAGACCACCGGCATCGTGGTCTTCTATACCGCCTTGACGTTCTCGGTTGGCGTGTTCACCTGGGTGTTCTCGGACCTGAAGTTCCAGGCGGACATGGGCGTCCTGCTGACGTTCATGTTCCTGGTCAACATGCTGGCTGCGATGGTGTTCCTGCCGGCCTTGTGCCGATGGCTGCTGCGGCCGTTCGAACGCCCCGCTGACTGATCCGGATTCGTTGCTCCATAGCGTGACGTGCGCCGCGTCGGCCGGAATAGAGGCGCGGCCGATACTCACTGCGCTAACAGCGCAATACCGCCGGAAAGCGCGCCAGCAGCCCTCAGCAGCGACCCATAGCGGCCTGACACTCACGTTTCATTGCTGGCCCCCCGGGTGGGCTCACGGCCCCACGCACAACGGCGTTGTCAGCACCGGCGGTCCGCCACGATCGGGCACGATTTCCAACAAGGCAGCCGCACCCGTATCACCCTCGATGTCCATCTGGAGCTTCGGTGCGTCCCATGAGAACGGCTGCGTCTGGGTCGCATCAACGTATCCGGTAACGTGCAAGTCGATTTCTGCCGGCGCTCCTTCAATGCGCCCGGTACTGAGCACCAACATCCGACCTGCAACGTCGAGGCTTGCCGAGATCGGCACACCGTCGTTGATCGACGCCTGTGCCTCGAACGATCGCTCCAGATCTATGCCAGCCGGAATCGACAAGTAAACACGAGTGTCCTGGCGCGGGCCGAACGCGTTGGCAGGGTTAAGTGAAGTGATCGCACCATGCGCGTGAACTGTCATTGGCTCGCCAGCCCTGGCCGGACTCGCGTTTACCTCGTAGTCGAGACGGATATTGACTACCACCTGCATGCTGAAAAGCTCAAAAACGTAGTCGTAGCTGGTGTCCTGACGAATGCCATCGCAAGCCGGGATGGAGGTTACATACAGCGATGAATGTCCCTCAGCTGACACCGTATCCACGCCATCACTCGCAGTCCATTGCGCATCGAGTTCCATGCTGGTTGTCGCCGAGTCCTGAGCGGCGACCGTATAAACATCAAGGTTTTCAAATGACTGGCTGTCGTTGTCCAGCAATTGTCCGAACAGGCTGTCGGTCAGCGTGTTGTTGGTCAGTATGCTGCCGGTGTCGCTGATGCCCGCATTCCTGGCGCGAAAGCAATGCGTGACGAGGTCACCCGGCGCAACCGTCAGCGCGGTGTAACCGCTGACTGCCCAATCAGGATTGCGCGGCTGGATACCGGTTACGCAGTTGTCGGCGTTGGTGGTGAGGAAGCGAAAAAGCTCGATGTCCGGCGCAACATTGATGCGCACGTTGCGGTGGTCCGCACCGAAACGTCCACCCCCGCTGGCTTCCCAGTCCACCAGGTCTCTGGCACGATGCTCGAAGATGTGGGGGGAGTCCGGATCTTCGATTACCACGCTTTCTCCCGGGGCAATCGGCACCGTCCCCTGATAGAGCAAGCCGTAGGTGGAACTGAATATCTCATGCTCGTCCAACGTGACATTGCTGTGGTTTTCGAGCCGATAGCAGAAGCGAACCGGCGTACCCGGGCGTATATCGATGTCCGTCGAGCCGTCTTGCGGACAGGTCGAATCGGTAGTCGTGATGGGCTTCAGCAGGATGTCATCGACCCTGGCCAACGGTAGTTCGAACCCGTTGGTGAAGATGCGATTCATCTGATCGGCCGCATCCACCTGGGCAGAGGCCGTCAGACCCACGACCGCCATTGCAACCCCCAACAACATCGAGGGAAAACACGACGAGCCAACTGTGTGACGGATGTGCGCACGGATACAAGTGAACATGACTGGACCCCAGAATGTGACGGTAATCGGCCAGAAAATTTCCGTCCGTAACCAGTAATGCGTAAAACACCGTGAAACCAGCTTACAGGCGCACGGTGCGTTTCGCGCGCCTTGTTCAGAACGACCTGGAAGCGATTGCGGAAACGCAGATTGATGCGCGCAAGACGAAGTTCGCGCAGGCATGCCGAGCAACTCCGCTTTTTTGCACCGCCACGCGACAGTTCCGTTTTGGGTCCTGCTAAACTCAAGTCCCTTGGAGTTTCCACCCATCAGCGCAAGAGCCGCATGCCTGATACTCACGACAATCCGGTTGAAATTCCCGGCATGGACCGACTGCTGGCGGTCGAGCAGGAAATCGTGCTGTCGCATGCGCTGGTTTTGCCAGCTGGTCGGGCGCTGATGTTGCATGCAACGACCGACTACGCGCCCGGCAACCTGCAGCATCTTTCGGGTGTACATCTGCATCGGCAGCACGACAGGTTGGTGGGCGACGCAGTATGTGCTGCGGACACACTGGCGTTCGGCAAGGAGAGCTTTCGCCTTGTTGTGATCCAGCATTGCGCCGATTCCCTGCCATGCGTAGATCGGCTGATCAATGAACTGGACCGTGTGTTGATGCCCGGCGGCACCTTGCTGTGGTTTGGATCCAACCCGTGGAGCGCACGTGAGCTGCCGCGACGCCTGGGCGACGCTGCGCGCAATCGGCCGATGTCTTCGCTGAGTGCCGGGCGCCTGCGGCAATTGCTGTTGCGACGCAGTTTCGGGGTTTTCGACGTGAACGGATTGGGCGGTATCTGGTCGCCGGCCGGCGAGCGCAGCGGTCCGCGCTGGCTGGATCCGTTTCGTGGCGCCTATCAGCTTTCCGCACGCAAGCAGGTGGTAACGCCGTTGCGTCCGCAGGCCGGCAAGCTGGCGCGCCGCGTGCACATGGCGCCGCAACTGGCTGGCACGCAGAGCCGCCGCCTGTGCGCATGATCGGGCGGCATCGCTGCGGAGCGCATCCTTGAGCGAAGTCCATCTGTTTACAGACGGCGCGTGTCTCGGTAACCCCGGTCCCGGCGGCTGGGGTGCGCTGTTGCGTTCCGGCGATACGGAAAAGGAGCTTTCCGGCGGCGAGCCCGATACCACCAACAACCGCATGGAACTGATGGCGGCGATCGCCGGGCTGGAGGCACTCAAGCGGTCGTGCCGTGTCCTGATCACCACCGATTCGCAGTATGTGCAGCTCGGCGTGCAGGAATGGCTGGTGCGCTGGCAAGCCAACGGCTGGCTTACCGGCGCGCGCAAACCGGTCAAGAACCGCGATCTCTGGGAGCGCCTTGCCGCGGCAATCGCGAAACATGAAGTACGCTGGGAATGGGTGCGCGGCCATTCCGGACATCCGGAAAACGAACGCGTGGACGTGCTCGCACGCGAAGCCGCGCTCGCCACACGGCCGGCACTGGAGGAATGATGAGACAGATCGTGCTGGATACGGAAACGACCGGCCTTGAGGCGCGCCGGGGACATCGCGTGATCGAGATCGGTTGCGTCGAACTGGCCGGACGCCGACCAAGCGGCCGCAGTTTTCATCGCTACCTGAATCCGGAGCGCGACATCGACGACGGTGCCTTCGCGGTGCACGGCATCAGCAACGAGTTCCTGCGCGACAAGCCGCGTTTTGCCGATATAGCGGCGGAGTTCCTGGAGTTCATCAGTGGTGCCGAAATCATTGCCCACAACGCGGTATTTGACATCGGCTTCCTGGAAGTCGAACTGGAAGCGGCGGGACTTGCACCCGGCTGCCTGCGCGAACGCGTGCGGGTGCTCGACACACTGGTGCTTGCGCGCGAGAAATACCCGGGTCAGCGCAACAATCTGGATGCGTTGTGCCGGCGCCTGGGGGTTGATGCAAGCCAGCGCGAGCTGCACGGCGCGCTGCTGGATGCGCAGTTGCTGACCGAGGTCTATCTTGCGATGACGGCCGGGCAGGGCGATCTGGCTCTGCCCGATTCCGGAGAGCCCGGATTGGCCACGGGCACGGCGATCACACGCACGGATATCCGCATCCGCGTCATTGCTGCGACGGCCGCCGAGCAGGCCGCCCATCGTCTCCGCCTTGAGCAGATTGATGCAGCCAGCCGCGACGGTGCCCTGTGGCTGCGTGGGTCTGTGAGCGAGAATTCCGGCGCGGCTACCCCTGTGAGTCCCGCGCTTTCGCGTGCATAATGCAGCGGCGCGCCGATCGCTCGCGATCGGCATGGTAGGTGTACGGGAGGGTATACCCATGATGCGTTTCAAGGCCGTTGCGGAATCCGCCCTGGGCATGTTGCTGGCGCTGGTGGCGTCCGGCGTGATGGCATCGTCCGCCGTCGATGCGATCGATGCGCACAAGCACATGGGTGTGGCAACCTGCAGCAACAGCGTGTGCCACGGTGCATCGCAGCCGTTTCGCGATTCGGACATCATGCAGAACGAGTTTGCCGTGTGGCAGGAATTCGATCCGCACGCACGCTCGATGGAGACGCTGAGCAAACCGGAATCGCAGTCGATCGCGCGCAAGCTCGGCTTGGGCGACCCGACCCAGGCGAAGGTGTGCCTGGATTGCCACACGGACAACATCGCATCCGACATGCGCGGGCCGCGCTTCCAGATTTCAGATGGCGTCGGCTGTGAATCCTGTCACGGCGGCGCCGAGTTGTGGCTCAATTCGCATGCGGACAAATCGGTCATGCACGCCGACAATCTCGCCAAGGGCATGTATCCGACCGATCAGCCGATCGCACGCGCGGAGTTGTGCCTGTCCTGCCACATGGGCGAAAAGCAGCGCATGATCACGCACCGCATCATGGGTGCCGGACATCCGCGGCTATCGTTCGAGCTGGACACCTTCACCTGGCTGCATCCGCATTATCGCATCACCGACAAGTGGATCCAGCGCAAGGGCCAGTGGAATGGCGTGCGTGATTGGGCGGTGGGCCAGGGCGTCGCCGCGCGCAACCTGCTCGACCTGCTGCTCGATCCCAGGACCGGCTGGCAGGGAATCTTCCCGGAACTGGTGCTGTTCGATTGCCACGCCTGCCACAAGCTGATCAACGAGCGGCAATGGGGACCGCGCCAGGGCACCGGCCTCGGTCCGGGCGTCGTGCGCCTCAATGACGCGAACCTGGTGATGTTCCGGCACGTGCTGGCACCAGTCGATCCCGGTGCAGCGGAAACGTTGTTACGTGAAACACGCGCATTGCACCGCGCCACCACGCAAAGCCGCGACGCGACCTTTGCTGCGGCGCGTACGCTCCGCGCGACACTTGACCGGTTGTTGCCCAAGGTCGCGGCATTCGATTACGGTCCGGCAGATCTGGACACCATCCTTGCCAGCATTGGCGCGGATGCCAAACGCGGCGAATACCGCGATTACGCTGCTGCCGAGCAGGTTGCAATGGCGGCGCAGTCGATGGTCGTAGCGTTCGAAAACGATGGCAAACTCGACAAGGATAGCGCCGCCAACCTGCACCAGAAACTCGATGCGCTGTACGCGACGATCAAGGACGAGAACCACTGGTCGATGAAGCAGTTCGACGTCGCGCTGGCCGCGCTGCGGGCGAGTACACCCTGATCGGATTGTGTTGCTCTCCCTTCCCCTACGAAGCGGGGAACGTGCCCGACTGCGGAGGCAGGAAGCCGGAGCAACCCGTGAAACCGGGCCGACGGGAGCGCCGCAGGAGCGACGCGTAACGCGGAAGAGGCCGCTCTCAGACCCGGCGCTGTTTCGCGTCAACTCGTTCGCACCAGGATCACGGTGACATTGTCCGAGCCGCCGCCATCGAGCGCCGAGATGATGAGGTGATCAACGCATTCCTGTGCCGACAGATCCTTGCGTCCGAGTACCTCGGCGATTCTTTCCTCGCCAACTTCCTCGGTCAGGCCGTCGCTGCACAGCAGAAACTGCATGCCGCGGTCGAGGTCGCCGGTGACGCACTCGACCTTGAGCGACTGCGGATCGGTAACACCCAGCGCCTGGGTAACGACATTGCGATGCGGATGGGTGCGCGCCTGCTCCAGGGTGATCGCACCCTGATCGATGAGCTCCTGCACGTAGGAATGATCCTGTGAGAGCTGCTTCAGTCCATCGTTCCACATGTACACACGACTGTCTCCGACCCAACCGATCTGGAAACTTTTGCCGTCGGTGATTTGCAAAGCGGCGATCGTGGTGCCCATGGGTAGGGCTTCGGTACGCCGGTTGGAGTGGCCGATGATTTCCTCATCCGCCTTCTGGATCGCGTCCCGGAGTCCGGTGCCGCTCCTGATTTCCTGCACGATGGTATCGCGCGCAAGTGCGGCAGCTACTTCGCCGTGTTCGTGACCACCCATTCCATCGGCGACCAGCCACAAGCCCATGTCGCTGTCCGCGTAATAGGTGTCCTCGTTATGTTCACGACGCAAGCCTGTGTGCGTGCTGTGTCCGAACTCGATCATGCGCAGCGGTGAGCCTGCTTGGCTGGGCTGTTCAGGTCCCCGGCGCATCACGGCCCGAACACGCGAGCGCCCCTCATGGCATAGCATGCCGTGCGCATCGGGCTCGGTGCAAGCGCTTTCGCTTTTTCCGTCTGATGCGCAACCCTGCAACCAGGGGCAAAAAGCGCACGCGAGTCCAAGCGCTGCCGGCTCACCGATGCGGAGCTGTTGTCCGGAGGAGGCCGAATGTCTATACTGCGCGCCCCTTGGATACGTGTTGAGCAACAGGCTTCCAGGGTGATTTAAGATTGGATCGCGCGCTACTATCGCCTTGCCGATTGCAGCGCGGAGCGTGAGATGCGGCGTGGCCGCATGAGCTGGAAACGGCCCGTCGTGGGCCCTCTCAGCGCACTGTTACGCCGGAGTAGCTCAGTTGGTAGAGCAACGCATTCGTAATGCGTGGGTCGGGGGTTCGATTCCTCTCTCCGGCACCATCCGGGGCGGTTAGCTCAGCGTGGCCTAAAAATGGCTTAAAAAGGGATCGAAACAGCCAGGACATTGGGTTTAAACATCGCCCGATTCCTACGCTGCCGAGCGGCGCGCAATTTCCGCGCGCCGAGATTTGAATCGCACGAGCGCGTCATTCAACGCCGCCGCTCGATCCCGCAGCGCTTGCATGCGATGGCGTGCCCGCAACGCCGCATGGATGACCTGCGCGCGCTGGTGTAGCTGTTCATCCGTCATGAGCGATGCCAGCGGCATCAAGTCGGCGCAGATTGCGGTGATCCGCTGCAGCCTCGCGTTCGTGTTCGTCATCGCACAAGCCTCTGAATTAAGGATGCTCGCGCGTCGACTATCAGGTGGACATCCTTCGGGATGTGACCGCCATGCATCTGCGAGCCAAGACAGACTGCCAGCGGGCAGGGAGTCGCGATGCAGCAAAATGTTGCGGTGACGTGTAGGAAACGGCTGACATGTGCTGTAGTAGGCCGCGTACGAGGGGGTGAAGGAGCGCTTGCACCGGCGGCGTAAAGCCAAGTACTGCAAACCTCCGCGCCAATGCCCGCAGCTGCCGCTTAATGCGGCCGACGATCGCGCGGCAGGTGGTTGACCAGGAATTCCATCTGGTCCGCGAGGATGTTGCGGTTGGACAGGATCAGGTGCTCGACCCAGCTTGGACGATACGGCACTGCGAGCAGAGGCATCGATGCCTGGGCCGGCGTACGGCTGCCCTTGCGAACATTGCAGCGCCAGCACGCGCTGACCACGTTCTGCCAATTATCGCGGCCGCCTCGTGATATTGGCAGCACGTGATCGCGAGTAAGTTCTCCGCGATGGAAGGTTTCGCCGCAGTACATGCAGACCATGTGGTCGCGTGCGAACAGCGCGGCGTTGGTCAGTGCAGGAGAATGGTCGAGTGCGCTGAGGTTGGCGCGACTGCGGCTCGCAACGATCGGGTGAAGGCCAATCATGCTCTGTTCGCCATCCACGCGACTGGTGCCACCATGGATGGTCAGACAAGGCTCGCCAAGCGTCCAGGCGACCGCGCCGCGCACGTAAAGGCACACTGCATCCTGCCAGCTTATCCAGTCCAGGATGCGTCCGGTCGCATCGAGCGAAAGCAGGCGTGTCGTGTGGATATCGCCGAGACTTGAAACGGTCGCTGGCATAAAAACCTCCTGCCGGCCTCCATCGAGGTGGCGACGCAGCATAGAACAAACACGCGACGCTGCGAAACTCCCGTTCCCGAGCGTTGCATCAACGCCACGTATTCGGGACCCCTGGCACCGGTGATAGCCGGCTGTCACGATCGAAATCGAACTTTCCGCGCGGATCGTCGCTGGTGATGGTGCCCTTGAGGTTGTACGCGAAATCGCTTTGCGGCAGTTTCGCCGACACGGCGAGACGCGCGTCGACTACATCGGCGCTGTCGGCAATGATCTGCACATCCGGATCGATGTCGATGGTGCCGACTTCTGTACCGGCGACTTCCAGCGTTGCCTTCAAGTTGTTGAAGTGCACCGGCACCGTGCTGAAATTGTGGATACGCAGGCTGATGCGCCACTGCCCGCCGGCCTCGACGCTGAGCTGCTGGATGCTGATTGCGGGCGGATTGACGCGTTTGACCGGGCCACTGCCGCAACCTGCAAGCCCCACCGCGAGCAGGGCGGCGACGATAAACTGACGTGGATACATGCAGATCCCTCGACATGGACAAGCCACAAGCGTAGCGGGTTATGGCAAACGGGTGCAAAACGGATGAATCGGAGTGGGTGGACTGGCACGCGTGGCACCCGGTTCAGGGTTGGACGGCATAACGTGCCTCGAAATCCGCGACGCCAAGCTGTCCCGCTACGCGTCCGTCATCGAGCAGCACCACCTCGTCGGCCAGGGCGGCAACCTCGCCCGGCTGGTGCGACACTAGAATCGTGTCAATGCCGATCTCGCGTTTGAGGCGTCGCAAGTGCTCCAGCACCTCGGCGCGCGCCTCCAGGTGCAGGCCGGTCAGCGGTTCATCGAGCAACAGGATGCGCGGCGTTGAAAGCAGCGCGCGACCGATCGCAACACGCTGGCGTTGCCCGCCCGAGAGTGATCGTGGCATGCGCGCAAGCAGGCCGCCGAGGCCGAGCAGCTCTATCACTGCAGCGAACTCGTTACTGGCGAGTGCAGTGCGGTTGCGAGAGCCGTACAACAGGTTGCGGCGCACATCCAGATGCGGAAACAGGCGTCCTTCCTGAAACACATAACCGGTTGCGCGTCGCGCGGTAGACACGTTGATTCCTGCACGCGTATCCAGGAGCACGCCATCGTTGAACGCGATGCGACCCTGGACGTCCAGCAGTCCCGCGATCGCGTTGAGCACGCTGGTCTTGCCGGCGCCGGAGTCGCCGAACAACGCCAGCGTGCGCGCATTCGAGCGGAACCCGACGTCGAGCAAGAATTCGCCAAACCTGTGCTGGATGGCAATATCAATCATGTCATTCTCGCGCGTCCGCGCCTGCGCCACGGCGTACCGCCGGCAAGCAGGGTTGCCCCGGCTGTTGCGGCCACTGCGACGAGGACCGATACCAGCGCGAGCCGCTGTACCCCCGGCATGCCACCGGGCACGTTGAGCAGCTCGTAGATCGCGATCGGCAGGGTGCGGGTTTCGCCGGGAATGCTGGAGACGAAGCTGATCGTCGCGCCGAATTCGCCAAACGCGCGCGCGAAACCGAGCACGCAGCCTGCCGCAATTCCGCGGATCGACAGCGGCAGCACGATGGTCGCAAAGCGACGCCATGGCCCGGCGCCAAGTGTCTCGGCAGCGGCCTCGAGGCCGCGATCAACACTGTCGAATGCAACACGTACCGACAGCACTAGCAGCGGGAATGCCATCACCCCCGCCGCGAGCGCGGCGCCGGTCCAGCGGAACGCGAACACGATGCCGATTCCGGCAAGCCATTCTCCAATCATGCCGTGCCGCCCGAACAGCGCGAGCAGCGCATAGCCGGTCACAACCGGTGGCACGACCATCGGCAGGAACAGCAGCGACTCGAGCAACAGGCGGCCCGGGAAACGGTAACGCGACAATAGCCAAGCAAAGGCCAGCGCAAGCGGCAAAGCGCCAACGATGCCGACCAACGCCACGCGCAAACTCAGCGCCAGCGCATTCCATTCGTCGGGGGTGAGCGGGGTCATTAAACCGTTGCGCCGCGTCGTGCTGCCAAAGGGAAGACTGGGACGATCATTCGGTGCCGTCGCCAGTGGGTTCCGTCGCGGCTTGCAGCGGTGGCGCGTCAAAGCCCCAGCGTACGAAGATCGTGCGTGTGTCGTTGCGCTTCAGGAGGTGCAGGAATGCGCGTGCCTGCGGCGAGTCCTGCGCTGCGATCACTGCAACCGGATACACGATCGGTGCATGCGAGCTTTCCGGAAACGTATCGAGAACGCGCACCGCTGGCTCGGAAATGGCGTCGGATCGGTACACGATGCCGAGCGGCGCCTCGTCGCGCACGACGAAGTTGAGCGCCGCGCGCACGTTGGCCGCGGCGATGATGCGTGGCTTGACCGTATTCCAGACGCCAAGTGCACGCAGCGAGGCTTGTGCGTACTTGCCGGCCGGAACACTGTTCGGCTCGGCCAGTGAGAGATAACCATCCTTACCGAGTGCGCCCGAAATATCGAAACCGGGCGTGATTGCGAGTTTCAAGGGACTCTCGTGCGGCGCAATGAGCACAAGCGCATTGCCGAGCAGGTCCGATCGCGTGCCGGGGGCGAGCAGGCCGTCGTCCTCAATCACCTTCATCCAGTCCTCGTCCGCACTGATGAACAATGCCGCCGGCGCGCCCTGCTGGATCTGCCGGGCAAGCTGGGAGCTTGCCGCATAACTCGCTTTCGCGCCGATTGCCTTCGCATCCGGCGTCGCGAGTACGTCGTCGAGCGCTGGTTTCAGGCTTGCCGCGGCAAAGATGAGGATGTCGCGAGCTTGCGCACGAAGCGAAAGCGGTGTGAGCAGCGCCGCCGCCAGCACAAGGCAGATACGCGGTGCGTAGCGGGACCGGCTCATGCATCCTCCATTTGATCGGGTCGCGCATCAGCGATGCGCGGCCTGCATGCTGGGCGAACCATGAATCTGACGCAAGTCGCAGGTTACCGGTGGATTCGCTGCATACTTGGCTGTTCGCCAAAGGGTGTGCACGCACGGCATCCGGCACACCAGGCTCTGCACATGACCAGCACGCATCCATCGTCTCCGAAGATCGTGCTCGCCACGTTCGGTACACAGGGCGATCTGCATCCGTTTCTTGCGCTTGCGCTTGCATTGCGGGAGCGTGGCATGGTTCCGTTGATCGCGGCCGGTGAAGTTCATCGTGACAAGGTCGAGGCCGAAGGCGTCGCGTTTCATTCGACGCCGCCGGACATCGATGCGGTGGCTGCACAAATGGGCATGGATCGCTGCGAACTGACGCGCGCGATCGAGAAGCGCCCGGAGATGCTGCTCACGGATCTGGTACTGCCTTGCCTGCGCGAGACTTACGAGGGTGCGATGGTGATCACGCAGAATGCCGACGCGGTCGTCACGCATTCGCTCGCCTATGGCGCAAAGCTGGCTGCGGAAAAGCGCGGGTTGCCGCATTTCGGCGTTGCGCTGCAGCCGATGGTGCTGATGTCGGCTTATGACCCGCCCGTGGTCGTCGTCGCAGCGCGCCTTGCGAAGTGGGTGTACCGTTTCGGTCCGCGCGCCACGCGTGCGTTCTTTGCCGTGGGCAAATTCGTTGCGTTGCGCTGGACCCGGCCGATCAACGCATTGCGCAGTGAGATCGGATTGCCGCCGCCTGCCAGCCATCCGTTGTTTGAAGGCCAATTCACTAAGGAGGGTGCGATCGGGCTTTTTTCGCCATTGTTCGGCGCCGCACAGCCGGATCATCCGCCGGGCACGGCGATCGTCGGCTTTGCGTTCTACGACAGCGAATCCGGCGGACCAACGCCATTGTCCCCATCCCTGCAGCGGTTTCTCGATACGGGTCCGCCGCCCATCCTGTTCACCCAGGGCACCTCGGCGGTCAATGATGCGGACGATTTCGTGCGCGAGAGCCTCGCCGCCGTACGCAGCATGGGACAGCGCGCACTGTTCGTACTGGATGCCGAACGCGTACAGCGCTGGTCCGCGGAGATCTCCGATTCTGTGTTGATCACCGATTACGCCCCTTATTCGAAAGTATTTCCGCGCGCGGCGCTTGTCGTCCACCACGGCGGCGCGGGTACGACTGCGCAGGCGCTGCGGGCCGGTCAGCCGCAACTGGTGGTGCCGTGCCTCGTCGATCAACCCGACAATGCCGCGCGCGTGGTGCGGATGGGTGCCGGTCGCACGCTGCCGCGCAAGCGCTATCGTGCGGCACGCATTGCTGTCGAGTTGCGCAAATTGCTGAAAGAGCCGCAGTACGCCGAGTGCGCTCGTGATGTCGCGAGCCGTGTCAGAAATGAGGATGGAGCGGCTGCAGCCGCCGACCTGATTGTCGCGGCGCTGCGTGTGAAAGCTGCGAAACGCGACCTGCGGCCACCGGCTTGACCACGACGAATTTTTGAATCCTTATGCTGGTTGGGCGCATGGGATGACAGAATTTCGCTGTCCGTGCAACGGCGCGGCTCGCCTCGTGCTTTGTTAGCATCGGCACATGGCCGAGACCCCGCTCGACATCCTCAACTCCGTTTTCGGCTATGCCGCGTTTCGCGGCGCCCAGCAGGAAGTCATTGATCACGTGATGGACGGCGGCGATGCGCTGGTACTGATGCCTACCGGCGGCGGCAAGTCGTTGTGTTACCAGATTCCCGCATTGCTGCGCGAGGGCACCGCGGTGGTGGTGTCGCCGTTGATTGCTTTGATGCAGGATCAGGTAGAGGCGCTGCACCAGCTTGGTGTCGAGGCCGCCTTCCTCAATTCCAGTCTCGATGCGATGAGCCAGCGGGACGTCGAGCACCGCTTTGCCACGGGCGAGTTGCAGCTTCTTTACGTTGCGCCCGAACGATTGCTCACGGAGCGGTGTTTGACGATGCTCGGCGATGCCAACGTATCGCTGTTCGCAATCGACGAAGCGCATTGCGTGTCGCAGTGGGGCCACGATTTCCGCCCCGAGTATCGCCAGCTCACGATCCTGAACGAGCGTTTTCCCCATGTACCGCGCATCGCGCTTACCGCAACCGCTGACGAGCCCACGCGACGCGAGATCGTCGAGCGACTGGCACTCGAATCTGCGCGCCAGTTCATTGCGAGTTTCGATCGTCCCAACATCCGCTACAGCGTCGTCTACAAACAGGATGCTCGCCGCCAGCTACGGGAATTTCTTACTGGACATACAGGCGAGTCCGGCATTGTGTATTGCCTGTCGCGCAAAAAGGCCGAAGAAACCGCGGCATGGCTGGAGGAGCAGGGCATCACCGCGCTGCCATACCATGCCGGGCTCAATGCGGCGACGCGCGCGGCAAACCAGCAGCGCTTCCTGCGCGAAGACGGCATCGTCATGGCAGCGACGATCGCCTTTGGCATGGGCATCGACAAACCGGACGTGCGTTTCGTCGCCCATCTGGATCTACCGAAAAGCCTCGAGGGTTATTACCAGGAAACCGGTCGCGCGGGCCGCGATGGCCTGCCGGCCGAGGCGTGGATGACGTACGGGCTGGGTGACGTGGTCACGCTCGCGCGTTTCATCAGTCAGTCCGAAGCGGGCGAGGACCGCAAGCGCGTCGAGCGCGGCAAGCTCGATGCGCTGCTCGGGTTTGCCGAGACGATCGCATGCCGGCGTCAGCGGTTGCTTGCATATTTCGGCGAGACGCTCGCGTCCCCGTGCGGCAACTGCGACAACTGCCTTGATCCTCCGCAAACCTGGGATGCGACGGAAGCCGCGCAGAAGGCGCTGTCGTGCGTCTATCGTACCGGCCAGCGCTTCGGCGTCGGACATCTGACGACAGTTCTGCGCGGCGAGGATGATGCACGCGCTCAGTCGCTGGGACACGACACGCTGAGCACGTTCGGCATCGGTGACGAATTCGATGCGCGACAGTGGCGCGGCATCTTCCGGCAACTGGTCGCCGCGGGGCTGCTCGATACCGACGATGAAGGTTATGGCACGCTGCGGCTTACCGATGGCAGCCGCGGAGTGTTGCGTGGCGAGACGCCCGTGCGGCTGCGTCGCGAACCGGATCGTAGCGAACGACGTGCCAAGCGCAAATCCACGCGCAAGGACGGGCCGCAACAGAGCATCGACATCGCGCCACACGAAACGCTGTTGTGGGACGCGTTGCGAAGCAAGCGCGCTCATCTTGCCAAGGAGCAGGCAGTGCCGGCCTACGTGATTTTCCATGATGCGACGCTGCTGGCGATGCTGCGCGAAGCACCACAGACACTCGCGGCACTCGGCGCCATCAGCGGCGTCGGCGAGCGAAAGCTCTCACGCTACGGCGAGGCATTTCTCGGCGTGTTGCGCGCGGGACGCTGAGGTCTGGTGCTGGTCGGCGTTTCATCAGGTGCTTGTTGACGAAACCGAAAAGTATGTTCAGGCTGAGACGCGTATGCTCAATCACGCGTTTGCGGCGTGGCGACGGTGCCGCGTCATCATTGCGAAGGGGTACGAATGCCGGACGGCAACACGATCTTCGATGAAATGGGCTGGCCTGACGAGGTTCGCCCGCCGTATGTGTTGATCGACGAATGGCTGAAGGCTTTGCCCGCCGACCAGCTTGCGCTAAAGCGCCGTGAAGCCGAGGTGTTGTTCCGGCGTATCGGCATCACTTTTGCGGTATACACCGAAGGCGGCGATCCGGAACGTCTCATCCCTTTCGATTTCATTCCGCGCGTCCTGGCTCAAGCCGAATGGCAGCGACTGCGTGCCGGTCTTGAGCAGCGCGCCCGCGCGCTCAATGCATTCATCCACGATGTCTATCACGATCGCGAGATCGTGCGTGCCGGCCACGTTCCCGAACGCCTGGTACTGCACAACAGCGAGTTTCGTCCGGAAATGGCCGGACTCGACCTGCCTGGCCACATGTATTCGCATGTTGCCGGTATCGACATGGTGCGCACCGGTCCCGATGAGTACTTCGTCCTAGAAGACAACTGCCGCACTCCATCCGGCGTGTCGTACATGGTCGAGAACCGCGAGGTCATGCAGCGCCTGTTCCCGGACCTGTTCCGCCGCAACCAGGTAGCGCCCGTCGCCCACTATCCCGATGAGCTGCTTGCCACGCTGCGCTCGGTGGCGCCGCCGCATTGTGATGGTGAGCCGACCGTGGTCCTGCTCACGCCAGGCATGCTCAACAGTGCCTATTACGAGCATGCGTTCCTTGCCGATGAAATGGGCATTGATTTGGTCGAGGGTGCCGATCTCGTGGTCAGCCACGATGTCTGCTATCAACGCACCACTGCCGGGCTGGAACGCGTGGATGTGATCTATCGGCGTATCGACGATGAGTATCTCGACCCACTCGTATTCCGGCCCGATTCGATGCTCGGCGTGCCGGGCCTGCACTATGCCAACCGCGCCGGCAACGTCACGATCACCAACGCGATCGGCGCCGGCATTGCCGACGACAAGGCGGTTTATATCCACGTACCGCAGATGGTGCGTTTCTATCTGGGCGAGGAACCGTTGCTGAGCAATGTGCCGACCCATGACTGCAGCAAGCCCGACGAGCTGCGTTACGTGCTCGATCATCTCGATGAGTTGGTCGTCAAGGCGGTACACGGCTCGGGCGGCTACGGCATGCTGGTCGGGCCGCACGCAAGCCGTGCGGAACTCGACCAGTTTCGCGAACTGTTGCGCACCCGACCGCATGAGTACATTGCGCAGCCGACGCTCGCGCTGTCGACCGTGCCGACATTTGTCGAATCGGGCATTGCGCCGCGTCACGTCGACCTGCGCCCGTTCGTGCTGTGCGGCGCCGACCGTATTCGCGTCGTTCCAGGTGGTTTGACGCGCGTCGCGCTCAAGGA
>CAJDWV010000068.1_pt1 | contig 21482 bp, 16 predicted proteins | sample 7391731 | NCBI WGS metagenome assembly CAJDWV01 (sample SAMEA7055746, study PRJEB34461) | soil metagenome | biome: terrestrial ecosystem; feature: Peninsula; material: soil | place: Antarctica | collected 2016
ATCTTCGGGTTACCTGGCAACTGCTAAATGCCAGCCCCCAGATCACGGCGAGCACGGGAATCGAGTCGTTCGCCGGCACTTGGCGAAAGGATTTTTTCTCGTTTCTCTTCGATGCACCTTCCTACGGCAACACTCCCAACCCGCCCGCGATGGTTCGTGCGGGCGAGTTCTTCAAACGGGGCGGCAGCAATGACAACAAGGATCCCTACTGGAACGGCAGGGACGGCGATGACAGCGGACGGCTGAGTTGCCGCCAGAACTATCACATGCTGGTGACGGATGGCTATTGGAACCAGGATGCATCGGGTACTTTCACGGGATCGCAAAGCAATACGGATTTGCCGGACGGAAACAGCTTCGATACCGCCCAGGCAGAGTCGAAGATCTTCTGGAATGTAGATGGCACCGCGGTGAACAATTCGCTTGCCAACATTGCATTCCATTACTGGGCAACCGATCTGCAGGGTCTAACCGACAACGTCGCGCCATATCTGCCGGACAAGTCGACCGGGGTAACCGGCTCGACGCCGCTGGACCCCGGCGACGATCCCTTGGATAACAGCGAGATCTACTGGAATCCGGTCAATGATCCGGCGACCTGGCAACATGTCGTGCAGTTCATGATTTCGCTTGGCGCCCCCGGGAATCTGAATTTCCCCGGGGATTATGCTGCGCTGCGGGCCGGTACGACGGCCTGGCCCGCGCCGACGGGAGGAACCCCACGAATTGATGACGCCTGGCATGCCGCCATCAACAGCCGGGGCTCATACTTCCTCGCCAACGATCCGGACAGCCTGGTTCAGTACCTCGGCAATATCATCGGATCGATCATTTTGCGTGCCGGTTCATCCACCCAGCCGACGCTGAGCTCGCCGATTGCGACGTCCGACGGAAGTGCCTTCGGTTCCGGCTACGACAGCAGTGAATGGTCGGGTACCGTGACCCGGTTCCGGTCTTTCGACGATGACGGCAACCCCTTGGACGAGCCGACAAGGATCTGGGAGGCGGGTTGTCAGTTGACCGGTACGCCGTGTCCAAACGGTTCGACGTCCGCTGCGCGTGACCCGGGCAATCGGGTGATCTTTACTTCGGGTGGCACTCCAGGCTCGGGCACGCCGTTCAGATGGGCAAACCTTGTTGCTACCCAGAAAACCGCATTGAGCGTCGACCCCTTGTCGATTCGGGATCACGCGGATCCGGCAGACTGGACAACCGACGATTATGGCGAACAGCGGGCCAACTATCTCCGCGGGGACCGCACCTACGAAGTGGGTGGAACTCCCCAGTTCCGGCACCGCAACTCCGTACTGGGTGCGGTGATCAATGCGCAGCCGGTTTACAACTCCTCGCCGGACAGCGGCTGGTCGAACAATTGGCCAGTCGGCTCGCCAGAAGCCAATGCCGTCGGCACTGGTCCCGACCCTGCCGCCGACGCCGGAAGTTACGCGTTCTTCGTCAACCAGTACAAGGCGCGTCAGGCCGTGGTCTACGTGGGTGCCAACGATGGCATGCTGCATGCGTTCAATGCCGTCGATGGCAGTGAACTATGGTCCTATGTGCCCAACATGCTGTTCGCGAATGGCAACCTCAGTCGCCTCACAGGCGAGTTACGTGGCCTTGTGCCCACCGTGGACAACACACCAAGCATCCAGGACGTATTCATTGGCGGGCAATGGAAGACCGTGCTGGTCGGGGCAATGCGGCTGGGTGGTCGGGGGATCTATGCGCTGGACATCACTGATCCGGCAAATGTCAGCGAGACAAATATTGCCAGTATCCCGCTATGGGAGTTCACGCATGAATCCACGGGTGGTGCAGACCTCGGTTATACCTACGGCAGCCCCAACATCGTGCGTCTCAACAACGGTAAATGGGCCGTTCTGGTAGCGAGCGGGTATTATCCCAAGGGGCGCACCGTGGATTCCTACGCCGATCCCGCCAGCAATTCCGAGGCAGCTAGTCGCACCTCGTTGCTGATCATCGGTCTTGAAGACGGCAAACTCATCAAGGAGATCAAAACCAGTGACGCGCCCCAGTTTGGCGAGGCCCCGGCGACCTACGGATTATCGACGCCGGGCGTTTACGACCTTGGTGGTGATCAGGTTGATGATCTGGCCGTCGCGGGCGATCTTGCCGGCAACGTATGGCGTTTCGACCTTCAAAGCAGCGATCCAGCTAGCTGGGCGGTCGACCTGATGTTCAAGACCTATCCGGCGACCGCGGGCGATGCCACGGAGAAATGCACGGATGTGGGAGATTGCCCGGTAACGGTCATGCCGGTTGGCATGCGCAATCCTGGAGCGCGCGGCATCGTGTGGATTTTCGGAACCGGCAAATACATTGGCGACGAGGATCGCACCAGTGGCACACCTGGCCAAGCGTTCTATGGGGTTTACGACTACGGGACCGAGTCCACCAAATATCCATTGAAGCCGGCCAATATGCTGGAACAGGACTTGGGGCAGTCCGCTGGTTTGCGTACGCTTACGCGCCATGAGATATCCTCAGAGACACCTGAATCCGGCTGGACCATTCCTCTTGATATTTCGAGCGAACCCGGCGAGCGAAACGTCGTTACCCCGTATGCGCTGGATCAGAGCAACCGCATTGTGTTGCCGACCCTGATTCCGAGCGGCAACGACCCGTGCGAACCGGGTCGGCGTGGCGCGTTGATGGTTGTCGATGCGGTAACCGGCGGCGTGCCGGCCGGGGTGTCCGTTGTCGCCGCAATGCCGGGGGGCGATGACGATCCGGCCAATCCGGCCGGCCAAGTGGGCCTCATCGATAGTTCGGGCGCAATTCCATCAACGGGTGCGCTATCGCCCTACACCTTGGTGGGCGGAGGCCGCATTGGTGTGCTCGGTGTCGGGGGCCTGAATATTTTCGACAACTACTGGCACCGCAGTTCATGGCGCGAGTTGCTTAACGACGATTGAGCGTCTATGGGCCCGGATCAAGAATGACTGAAGTAACAAACAGTGGGAGCGGAGAATGACTGAGATTCGGACGATATCGTCGCTGGGGTCGCGCGTGGCTTCCGGGCGTTACGCGATACCGCGTGGGTTCACGCTCATCGAACTCATGATCGTGGTTGCGATTATTGCGATACTCGCAGCGATCGCCTATCCCAGTTACATCAACTATGTGCAACGTACGCGCCGTGCGGATGGCCACGAGATGCTCATGCGCATGGCTGCGGCCCAGGAGCGCTACTACACCAACTACAACAAGTACGCCAAAACCGCCGATCTCGGCATGGGCGCCACCCCGGCCTCGGAAGAGGGATATTACACAGTCGTGGTTACGCCAGACGAACCGGATCAGACTTTCGTACTGACCGCGACCCCCCAGGGAGCGCAAGCGGTAGACGCCTGCGGGAAGCTCGTGCTCAGTAATACTGGTGTGAAGACTGCTCCCGATGATACGGGCAAGAACGGAAAGTGCTGGTAGCTAATCGACACCACGATTCGGTGGGACACAGCGGTAGCGACGAGTATTGCAAATGGGATGTTGCCCCTTAGGCGCCCAAGCCCCGCCTTCGGCGGTGTGTTATCTCGTGCGTATCAAACCTGGTTTTCGCCATGCGCGTCCTGAATATTCGCTGAGGCGGCGCATGTTTCAGGTGCGAAAGCTCTCGCTGTTGCTTCCCCTTGCGGAGTGCGGGTAGGAAAAGAAAGTGTGGCCCCCGCCCCCGCCCCGTCCGCGAGGGGTAGCGAAGGCATATGCGCTTAGGCATGCGAACTCACGGTATCCCGATGAGTGCATTGCTCCAACTATGCGACTGATGCGTTGCCGTTTGCCGCGCTGCAGCAATGCCTGCGATAATGAGGACCGAGGCGGCCGATGCCGTCGATTTCTCCCGGAGAGCCCTCATGTCCGATATCGTCATCGTCGCTGCCAAGCGTACCGCCATTGGTTCCTTCCTCGGCCAGTTCACCGGCGTGCCGACGACGACGCTCGGCGCGACCGCGATTCGCGCCGCGCTGGATGCGGCTTCGGTGCCGGTCGATGCGGTGTCCGAAGTCATCATGGGCTGCGTGCTGCCGGCCAATCTGGGCCAGGCGCCGGCACGCCAGGCGTCACTTGCCGCCGGCCTGCCTACTTCCACCGGTTGCACGACCATCAACAAGGTGTGCGGTTCCGGCATGAAGGCGATCATGCTGGCGCACGACCTCATCAAGGCCGGATCGGCCGAGATCGTGGTTGCCGGCGGCATGGAGTCGATGACCAACGCGCCGCACATGGTCAATGCGCGCACCGGCATTCGCTATGGCGAGGCGCCGCTGGTCGACCACATGGCCTGGGACGGTCTGACCAATCCGTACGACGGCCAGTCGATGGGCGTGTTCGCGGAAAATTGCGCAGACAAGTACGGTTTTACCCGCGAGCAGCAGGACGCGTTTGCCACCGAATCGGTCAAGCGCGCGAAAGCCGCGATCGAGTCCGGCGCGTTTGCGGAAGAGATCGTCCCGGTCACCGTAAAGACCCGCAAGGGCGAAGTCGTGTATGCGACCGATGAAGAGCCGGGCCGTTCCGATCCAGCCAAGATTCCGAGCCTGAGGCCTGCGTTCCGCAAGGAGAACGGCACGGTTACTGCTGCCACGTCCTCGAGCATTTCCGATGGCGCCGCAGCGACGATCCTGATGAGTGCCGAGGAAGCCAAAAAGCGCGGTATCACGCCGCTCGCGCGCATCGTTGCTCATTCGACGCAGTCGCAGGAACCGGAATGGTTCACCACCGCGCCGATCGGTGCGATGCAACAGGTGCTCAAGAAGGCCGGCTGGAAGATCGAGGACGTGGATCTGTTCGAGATCAACGAGGCATTCGCGGTCGTGGCAATGGCACCGATGAAGGAGCTCGGCGTGCTGCACGACAAGCTCAACGTGCACGGCGGTGCGACCGCACTCGGTCATCCGATCGGTGCCTCCGGCGCGCGCCTCGTCGTCACCCTCATCCATGCGCTCAAGCAGCGCGGCGGCAAGCGCGGCATCGCCTCGTTGTGCATCGGCGGCGGCGAAGCGACTGCGATCGCGATCGAGATGGTTTGAGGCGGCCGGGCATAGCTTGGTAGGAGAGGCCTTCAGGCCCGATGCTTTCGCGTCGGTGTGCGACAAACGCATCGCGGCTGAAGCCGCTTCCTACGTGAAACGGCAGAAGCCTCAGCGCCTCAACGGTGGTTTCATCTCGGAGCGTTTGCCCATCGAAGGCCAAAGCCTGCTGCGCCGTTGCTGCCCATCGGAATTCCGATGAATTACCGTCATGCATTCCACGCCGGCAATTTCGCGGACGTGTTCAAACACACGATCCTCATCGGCTTGCTGGATGCGCTCAAGCGCAAACCTGCCGCATTCCACTATTACGAGACCCATGCCGGACGGGGTGCTTACGATTTGCGCAGCAAATCCGCGCAGGCAACGCAGGAATACCAGGACGGGGTGCGTCGGGTTCTGGATAGCGACAAGTTGCCCCCGGCATTGGCCGCATACGCCCGGCTGATCCGCAAAGCGAATCCCGGCAACGAAGTCGACGCGCCGGTGTACCCGGGATCACCGCTCGTTGCGGCGGCGATTCTGCGTGAGCAGGATCGCCTGACCCTGTGCGAGATGCACCCGGAGGAAGCCGAGGCGTTGCGCAAACGCGTGCAAGGCGATCGCCGCGTAACGGTGCAGCAGCGCGACGGTTACCCCGCGCTCAAGGCGCTATTGCCGCCCAGTGAACGCCGCGGCCTCGTATTGATCGACGCGCCGTTCGAACAGCAGGCCGAGGAGTTCGCGACGATTGTTACCGCGCTGGATGATGCCCTGGCACGCTGGGCGACCGGCAGCTACGCGATCTGGTATCCGATCAAGCTGCGCTTTCCAGTTGCTGCGTTCCACCGCCATCTGGCAGCGCGCAGTGACAAGGTGCTGGTTGCGGAACTCCTGCTGCATGCCGACAACACGGCGTTGCGACTGAATGGCTGCGGCATCGCGATCATCAATCCGCCGTGGCAGATCGATACGTGGTTGACGGAGCTTCTTCCGGAGCTGCAACGCCTTCTGGCGCCGGAGGCAGGTGCCTCACATCGTGTCGCGTGGCTCGCACGCTGATGTCCGGCTCCTAGCCATCCTTGCGATAGGTCAACGCGGTGATCTGCTCGGAGATCAGCCCGATCAGGAACACGATGACGGCTGCACTGAACAGCAGCGCGCTCATGTTCGTGAAGCGGTGATGGGTGAGATAGGTGTGCAGGTATTGCGCGAGGCCGAGCACGAAGAACAGGACTGCGGTGGGTGCGAACAACTTCAGGGGTGAGTACAGCGTCGCTATCTTGAAGATGATGAGCAGGAAGCGGATGCCATCGCGGAACGGGCGGATATGGCTGGTACCAATGCGTTCGGCAACCTCGATCGGCTCATAGCCCACGCCGTAGGCGCTGCGGAAGAACGCCATCGTGCTGGTGGTCGGATACGAAAAACCGTTCGGCAGCAAATACAGGAATTCGCGAAATCGGTCGGCGCGCGCAACGCGGAAGCCTGAGGTGAGATCGGCGACGCGGTGCCCGGTCATGCGCGTCGCCAGCCAGTTGTAGAAGCCGTTGGCGAGACCACGGCCGACGCCGGCCTGGCCCTTGCGGTTGCGCGCGCCCACGACCATGTCGTAGCCCTCATCGAGGCGCGACACGAGGCGCGCGATATCGTCCGGGTTGTGCTGGCCATCGGCATCCATGAACACCAGTATTTCGCCGCCGGCTACGCGCGCACCGCGCTTGATCGCCGCGCCGTTACCCATCGAGTAGGGTGCCGACAGGCAGCGGACGCCATTCGCCTCGCACAGCGCCACGGTGTCGTCCGTGGAGCCGTCGTCGACGAGGATGATCTCGGCCTGCGGCTGCGCGGTACGCAGGCGCGGCAACAGGTCGGCCAGTGCCGCGGCTTCGTTCTTGGCGGGAAGAATGATGCTGATTCGGCTCATGACTGCTCCGCTCGAATGGATGCGAGGAATATTTGTGCCGCCCGATTGGCGCGTTGATCGGCGCGCGGTGTCAGAGCCTCCGCATCACCCACATCGATCCCTTTCGCGATCGCCCGATCGGCGGCGTCATGTCTGATCGCAGCGAGTGTGGGCGTCTTCGTACCTGTCGACATGAAGCCGATCATAACCCGATGCACTCGCGCAGGGCATCACGCGGTTTCCGGTTGCTTGCGAAGCTCCGCTACGCTGCTGCGCTTTGTGAGCGGGTGGTCTAGCATGTAGCCATGCGACAGATATACACCTCCCCGCGCATGGCCAACGTCGATAGGGTCGTCGCGCTCATGAACGAGAACGGCATCGAGATCGCCATGCGCAATCGGCGTGTCTGGCAGGACGATGCGTGGAAGCGCTTCAGCTATGCCAAGCCGCCCGACCGGACGAGTTGGCCGCAGGTATGGATCGTGCATTCGGAGGACCAACCGCGTGCGCGCCAACTGCTGCGCGACGCGGGAATCGAACCGGCGACGCGATTTGCCGACGAACTGGCCGAATACCGAAAGCCGGAATTGCGCAAACGTTCGCAGGTTCAGCGCGTCCGGACCGCACTGCTCGTGATCATCGCGATCGTGATCGGGCTGATCGTGTACAGCCGCCTGTCATGAGCAGAATCGTTGTCAGCCGGGATTGCGCAGCCACGCACCAAGCGGGTCCGGCATCATGAATGAAGACATGCGTTCGCACTCGGTGCGCCTGTTCCAGACGCTGCCGCATCGCTGCGGATACTACGCGGATCGCTCGGCGCAGAACATGGTGGTGGACCCGGCCGCTCCCGAGCTCAAGCAAATCTATGATTTCGCACTGCGGCAAGGCTATCGTCGCGCGGGCGGATACGTGTACTACCCGCGCTGCGAGAATTGCTCGGCCTGTATCGCCTGCCGCGTTCCGGTCGCGCGTTTCGTGCCTGATCGTAGCCAGCGGCGTTGCCTGCGGCGCAATGCGGATCTGCAGGTCGAGGTCGTCGAGGGCGGTTACAGTGACGAACGCTTTGCGCTGTACGAGCGCTATCTTCACAATCGTCATCGTGGCGGCGGCATGGACGATGCAACACCCGAGGACTTCGACCGCTTTCTGCAGACGCCCTGGAGCCCGACGCAGTTCATCGAGATACGCAAAGGTCGCGATCTGCTCGGTCTTGCGGTTACCGATTTCTGCGCCGCGGGCTTGTCGGCCGTCTACACCTGCTTCGACCCTCACTCCGCCGAACGCAGCCTCGGCACATTCGCGATCCTCAACCAGATACGCATCGCGCGCGAGCGCGATATTGCACATGTGTATCTGGGCTTCTGGATCCAGGGTCACCCGAAGATGCATTACAAGGCACGGTTTCGGCCATTGGAAATTTTGCGCAATGGACGCTGGCAGGAGTTGGGGCAGGGAGCGGGAGACCGTAGCCGGTAGAATGGAGCGTAGGTGGGCAAGCTTCATCTGCCAACCGCGATTTACCGCACGAAGCGCGTGGGCACGCCGCGCTTTGCGACCCTGTGAGATCGTTCGTCGTCCCGGCGAAGGCAGGAACCCGTGCGCCTTGACGCATTTTCAGACAACAGCAAATGCAAGTGGACTCCCGCTCGCGCGGGAGTGACATCCGGGTTGTCACCCTGCATCCAGCTCGGGCCCGCCAATCTTGGCACAATGGCCATCCCGCTTCTGATCGGATCGTCATGTTTCGAAGACTTCCTGCGCTGCGCCTGTTGGCGGCCCTTGTTCTGGTCGGGTCCATGCTGGTCGCGCCCGTTCTGGCCTGCGCCGAGCCGCCGCAGGCGCAGTGGTTCACGGTATTGCTTGACGGTCGCAAGATCGGATCGTTGCAAGCGACACGCGTTGTCCACGGCGATCAGGTGACCACGCGCCAGAGCCTCAACATCACACTCGATCGTGCCGGTACGCCGATCACATTGAGCAGCGACGAGACCAGCGAGGAAACGCGTTCCGGCCGACCGCTCGCATTCACCAGCACCAGCAAGCTCTCGGGTAGCGATTCACACGTCCAGGGCCATGTGCAGGGCGACACGATGACGGTGCGCAGCAAGGATGCGAACGGCGTGCGCGAGCAGACGCTGGCGTGGCCCGAAGGTGCACTCTTGCCGGAGGGATTGCGGCTCGCGGCATTGAAGGCGGGTCGCGCTACCAACACGCAATGGGCGGCATTGGCGTTTCAGCCGGCGAGCCTCTCCGCGATCAGGGTCGATACCACGATCGGTGCGCGCGAGACCGTGGAACTGCCGACGGGCAGCCGCAGGCTCCTGGCGATCATGCAGCAGCTCGATTACACCGATACCGCAATGCGCTCACGCGCATGGGTCGATGAAGATCAGACCCTGTACAAGCTGGTCATGCCCATGCTCGGCGTCGACCTGACCATGCTGGCCTGTGATCAGCCATGTGCGACTGCACCAAATCAGCCGGCCAGCGTGTTCGAGCGAACCCTCGTCACGATTCCAGGCGGGCTGGACCGAGCCGAGCTGGACGGCGCACGCTACTTGCTCCAGTCACGCGATGGCCGCGCGCTTCCCGACCTGCCGCAAACCGGCGAACAGCGCGTATGGCGTGACGCAAACGGCCTGCATGTCGATATCCGCCGGCGGGCCGTGCACAGCGCCGAATCGCCACCCGACGGTGCCGACAGCGCGGCAAACGACTGGCTGCAGAGCGACACTGAGGAGATTCAGGCGCTTGCGCGTCGCGCAACCAGCAAGGATCAGGACGACGCGGCGCGCATGCGTACCCTTGAAATCTTCGTGCGCGGATTCATCAGTGACAAGAATCTCGGCGTCGGTTATGCATCCGCATTGGAAGTCGCGCGCAATCCGCAAGGCGACTGCACTGAACACGCGGTACTGCTGGCTGCGCTCGGTCGTGCGCTCGGAATTCCGACTCGCGTCGTCAACGGCCTGGCCTACGCGCCGGGATTTGCTGGCCACGATCACGTGTTCGTGCCCCATGCGTGGACGCAGGCGTGGGTGGACGGAAGCTGGCAGAGTTTCGACGCGGCGCTCAACGGCTTCGACGCCGGCCATCTTGCGCTGTCTATCGGCGATGGCGATCCGTGGCGGTTCTATCAGGGGATTGACATTCTTGGACGGATTGACATCAAGGCAATCAATGCGTTGCCACCTATATCTCATGTGCAATCTGGAAATTGATACTGGCCTCGAAAAGACGCTGCTTCGATTTCCATGCCATGGGTTGGCAAAGCGCCGCAATCGGGGCACGCTGAACGCATGAGCGACGATGGTGATTACGGCGAACCGCCAGAGACCTGTGGTGCAACCGGCGCAGCGCGTGTGCGACGTGCGGCGTGGAAGCTCGGCGTGCCCGAGGATTATGGACGCGGGCGCCATCTGGTCCGCGTGCGCGAGCCAACGCAGCTTGTGCCGATCGGGCGTGACATCTACCAGCGTGCGCAATGGATGTCGCCGCGTGCGGCGGCCGCGTGGCGTCGCATGCGGGACGCAGCGGCTTTGGCCGGCATCGAACTTCAGGTCGTATCCGCGTACCGTTCGGCTGCCTACCAGCTTGGCATTGTCGAACGCAAAATGGATCGTGGCGAGGACATTTCCTCGATTCTCGAGGTGAACGCGGCGCCGGGTTACAGCGAACACCACTCCGGGCGCGCGCTCGATATCACGACGCCGGGCTACGCCGCGCTGGAACAGGAGTTCGAGCGTTCACCGGCCTTTGAATGGCTGACCTGGTCGGCCGCCAAGTTCGGACAACCGGCATGCGATTGCATACGAGCCGTGGCACTGGTGCTGGCATCGCAGCGCGTGGGCGTGAAATCGCAAATTCGCGGTCGATCGGTTTGCGACAGCAGATTCAAACACGAAGCACACCGAGCACACGAAGAAGTCAGAGACGAGGAACTCGGTGATTTCGATGCTCTGTCACACTGGGTCATCGATTGTGCCGTCAAGGTCGGGCACCAGCCGTCTCCGGTCAGGAATCACCACGCAGTCGTATCAGTCCTTCCTGTGCGGTCGATGCCACCAGCCGCCCGTCGCGGCTGAATATCTGGCCGCGGGCGAGGCCGCGCGCGCCCTGCGCGGTCGGACTGTCGAACGCGTACAGCAGCCAGTGGTCGACGCGGAATGGGCGATGAAACCACATCGCGTGATCGAGGCTGGCTATCTGCAGGCGGCTGTTTACCATCGAGATGCCGTGCGGCAAGATGGTCGTGCCTACCAGGTGGAAATCCGAGGCGTAGGCGAGCATCGCGCGCTGCAGGCCATCATTTTCCGGCGCCTGCTCGATGAGTCGAAACCAGATCTGCTGGAAGGGTGGTCTCTTTTTCGGATTCAGTTCATCGCGTGGCACCACCGGGCGAAACTCGAACGGACCCTTCATGCCCAGCCAGCGCTGCAGTTTGACTGGCAGCTTTGCGAGTTGATTGGCCGGCAGCACCTGCGTTGGCGGAAGTGTGTCCGGATCGGGAACCGAAGGCATGTCGAACTGATGTTCCACGCCTTCCTCGGCTAGCTGGAACGATGCCGAGAAGTTCAAGATCGTCTGGCCGTGCTGGATCGCGGTCACGCGGCGTACCGAAAAGCTGCCGCCGTCGCGCGCACGCTCGACGTTGTAGACGATGGGTTTCTCGATATCACCGGCGCGCAGGAAATACGCATGCAGCGAGTGAGCGCCGCGCGACGGATCGACCGTCTGCTGCGCGGCCGCCAGAGCCTGTCCGACCACCTGCCCGCCGAACACGTTGCGCGTACCGATGTCGCGACTCTGGCCGCGAAACAGATTTTCCTCGAGACGCTCGAGAGTCAGCAGATCGATGAGTTCTTCGACGACGGACTGGGGCATGGCGCATTCCGGCTGGTAAGTTGAGGGATTTCGTACGGACTCATGCCGATCGAAAAGCATTTACACGAAGATCAAGAAGTACAAGAAGTACAGGAAGAAGATCAGCTTCAATCAGGAAAATGCCGAAAGATTCACCTTCGTGTACTTCGTGATCCAATCTTCTATTTGTTCAATCTAGAAGCACGCAATCTTCGTTTCGCGCAGATTTGCGGGGTTCGCAAGCGCATTGTGCCAATCGAATTCGGTGTCGGGATCAGTTGCGAAATCGAGCCAGTACTCAGGCAGGTCCTCGGTGCGTGCGACCAGTTGCGGGTGAAAGCCCAGTGCCGCGATCTCGGCGCGTCGTCGCTCGGCATTGCCCGCGTCCCTGAACAGGCCGAGCGACACGGTATTTTGCTGGTCGCCCGCGGTAACGACGTAATAGTCGTGCACACCCTTGCTGGCCAGTGCGCGCGCTGCATCCAGTGCCTCTTCGCGTGTCTTGAACGCAGGCAGGTACACCCAGTCGCCGCGTGCCTCGGTAATCGTCTGCTGCCGCCAGCGGGTCCGCTTGACGAGCGGCGTCAGCGCATTCATCGCATTGCGCACGTCGGCCTGGCTCGGGAACGGGCCGATCGATCGGCAATCGTCATGGGCAAGATCGGCGACACTCTCCGGCGGGCCGGCCAGTTCGGCTCCCGCAGCCGCAGTGTCCACTTCCTGCTCGGACAGAAGTTTCAGCTCGGGCACTCCCGGATCGGTCGCCACAAACGGCGTTTGCGGCGGCTTTGGCGCAAACACGAGCCAGCACGCACTGCCGATATTGAGCGCGAGCAACAGTAGGAACAACACGCGCACGAACATGCGTGAACCCGGACAGTACGGACGAAAGGCGCAACATTAACAGAGCAGAGCGTGACATGCCGCGGCATGTTGCGCATTGCACCTTGGAAGACACGGGGAGAGCGGATTTGCTGCCAACTCCGCAATCCCGTGCCGATCATGGCCAAAGCGTGACGCAGATTATTCAGGTCGGGTCTGCGACGGTGCCTGCCGTGCACTGGGGCTTCGGAACGCGCCGCACCGATTCTTCATAAATGCAGATTCGGAAACAGGCCGATGATGCCCACAAGAATCAGATAAATCGCAACCACGTAATTGAGGATGCGCGGCACGACGAGGATCAGGATGCCCGCGATCAGCGAAATGATGGGGGTCAGCGCGATAGCCATGGCAAGTACTCCGGTTGCGGCGCGAAATTGGCGCCGGAATGCACATTCGCATGCCGGTGGCCGGCGCACAAGCGAGACGTTGCTATCCGACCGCCTCGCCCGAACGATGCGCCACCCAGGCCCCGATCAGGGCGGATGCGTAGGGGATCGATTGCGCGGCGAGGATGCCGATCCACAGTTTGCCTTCGATATAGTTGATGCCGACCGAATAGAACATGCCGAAGATGCATGCGATCAATGCGATGAACATCAACAGTTCCTCGCGCACGCAGGTGAACGCATTGGATCGAGATCCCACGCGACGGCTCTTGGCGGTGCTCACGAATTCGCCGCGCTTCTTGAACAGCCCCATGAAGATGCCGCGTGCGATGGCGTGCGACAACCCCATGCTCGCGATCGATGCCATGATTGTCTCGCGCCAGGTGCAGGGGACGCGCGCGCGATAAAGCACAATCCCGAATACGGCCTTGCTGATGAAGAAGCCGATGATCGGCACGAGGAAAAGCTGCATCGGCAGGCTGAAATATTCCGGCCAGCCGACCATGCCGACTGTCCAGGCGATGGCCATCAGCGTGAACACCAGGTGCAGCGCGTCGGCAAACCAGGAGAACCAGCCGGTCAGGAAGTGGAAGCGCTGGCCGCGCGTCAGCGAGCTGTCCTTGCGCAGCAACCAGGGCAGGCGTGCCTTGAGGATCTGCATCGCGCCAAACGCCCAGCGATAACGCTGCGCCTTGTACGCGCGAAAATCCGCCGGCGTCAGGCCGCGGCCCATCACTTCGTCGACATAGACCAGTTCGTTGCCGGCCTTCATGAGTCGCAGGCCGAGTTCGGCGTCCTCACAGATCGTCCATTCGGACCAGCCGCCGGATTCAACCAGCGCGCTGCGCCGGACCATCGTCATCGTGCCGTGCTGGATGATCGCGTTGCGCTCGTTGCGATGGTGCATGCCGATACGGAAGAAACCGTCGAACTCCCAGTTGCACATGCGCCGGAACGCATTGCGCTCGAAATCCCGATGCGCCTGCGGACACTGCACGACGGCGACTTTCGGATCGGCAAAATACCCGGTCAGGCTGGCGAGCCAGTCGCTGCGCACTTCGTAGTCGGCGTCCACGACCGCTACCACTTCGGCGCGCGGGTCGGTGTGGTCGAGGCCGAAGTTGAGCGCGCCCGCCTTGAAACCCGGCCACGGGTCGAGGTGGAAGAAGCGGAACCGCGCGCCCAATTTCGCACAGTGCGCCTCGACCGGACGCCACAGGTTCTCGTCTTTCGTATTGTTGTCGATGACGAGTACTTCGTAGTTTGCGTAATCGAGTGCGGCCAGCGAATCGAGTGTCAGCGTGACCATCTCCGGTGGCTCGTTGTAACAGGCCACATGGATTGACACGAACGGCTGTTCGTCATCCGGCAGCTTTTCGAGCAGGCCGAAAGGCCTGAGCCAGCGGCGATGCCAGAGGACTTCCGTGAATTCGAAGCCGTTGATCAGCAACACCAGCACGATCGCGATCTGCGCCGGCGCGAGCAATGACAGCATCGACCAGTCGAGCGGACTGAGGTAGAAGTCCAGCGGCAAAGTTCCCGACCACACGAGAACAGATGCCGAAAGCTGCACCAGGATCAGGAAGAACAACAGGCCGAAGGCGCGAAAACGCATGAAGTGCCGCGCGAACCAGAACATCGGAATCAGCGCGAGAAGGGACGCAGCCAGCGCCTTCCACGGCCAGCGCGGGTCCTCCACCACCGTTCCGGTAAAGCTGAACTTGGGCGTGCGTGCGGCGCTGAACACGCCCCAGTACGCGCCCGCCCGCCCTTCGTTGGCTTCCTTCCAGGGCTGATCGAAGGCTTCCATGATGAAGTAGTCGATGTGCCGCTCAGCCGCGACGTTCAGCCATTCGCGGATGAAGTGCGCTTCGTCGGCGATCGAGGGTTGCGCGTACTTCTTGCGGTCGCCGTTGGATGGCCAGCCGACTTCGCCGATCACGATGTGTTTGTCAGGAAACAGGCGCTGCAGTTCATCGTACTGGCCAAGCACGAATCCAATCGCGTCCTTGCGTGGAATCTTTTCCCAGTATGGCAAGAGGTGCACGGTGATGAAATCGACGTGCTTGGCGAGCTCGGGATAGCGTTGCCAGACGAAAAACGGCTCGGCCGTCGATACCGGAACGTCGACCTGCGCGCGCACCCGATCTATGTATCGGATCAGCGTATCGATATCGACATCGCCGCGCAGGATGGTTTCGTTGCCGACTAGGGCGCGGTTGATGTTCCCGTACTTGCGTGACAGCTCGATCAGCGCAGCGAGTTCGCGTTCGTTGTTCTCGCTGCGCCGGTCCAGCCACGCACCGGCCATGACCTTCATGCCATAAAACGCAGCAAGGCGCGGAATCTGCGCGCTTTCCAGCGACGAATAGGTGCGCAACTGCGTCGTGTACCGCGACAGCAGCCGGATATCACCGGCCAGTTGCGTCTCGCTTGGGAAATTGTCCTGGGTCGGATCCTGATAGCGCTGGAACGCCGAGAACGCGAATCCCGCGACCTTGCCGGTCCAGTCGGGGATCTGTGCAGGGCGATTGAGCCACGCCCACATGCCGAAGTTCGCGGCTGCGACCAGCAGCGCAAGTACCGCCGCACGCCACAGCGACTTGTAGACAGGGGCCGGGGATACTGGATTCAAGAACAGTCTCGCACTGGATGCTGACAGGCTGTCATGCGCACACGAACGCGGCAGGATAGCCGAAGCGCTGTGCGTTTCGTGCGACTCACGTCAGCCGACTTTCCCGTTGCGCGACAGGCGCCGCAACTGCGCGAGCACGATCGGAACCAGCGCCAGCGTCGCCATGCCGAGCAGCGGCAGGATCACATTGCGCTGGCCAATCAGATCGAATGACACGGCGCCTCCTTGCGTGGCTACGTTATGGGCGAGTCCCGCGCCGATCGCAGTTTCGAACACCAGCATGACACCGCCGCCCAGGCCACTGGCGAGAACGAACAGGGTCAGCGGACAGCGCAGCCAGGCGAGCGCCACGGTCACCGCGCCGAACGGGAAGAATGGCACCAGACGCAGGAACATCGTGTAGCTGACTGGATAGGCGCTGTAACCGGCGCGAAGTCGCGTCACCAGCGCTGGCGGCGTGCTCGCCTTGCCGGGCGCGAACGCAAGCCGACTGGCGAAAAACAGCACCAGCGAACCGATGAGGAGGCCAACCAGCGAAAGCGCCGTGCCTTCGACAATGCCGAACAGCATGCCGCCGGCAATGATGACCACCACGCTGCCGGGCAGTCCCGAAGCCACGGCGACCGTGACCAGCAGAACGTAGCCGAGCGCCAACTTCGCCGGATGTGCAAGAACCAGTGCCAGCATGCCGGCCTGCTCGGCCACGAGGTTCTCCGGCCGCAGCCGATCGAGCGTGCCGGACGCGAACAGGGCAACGCCGAGGGATAACAGCAACAACAGGGGCAAAAGGGTACGCAGTCGTTTCATCGTGGCGTGCCGGGCAGGACCGGTACATGACGAGCCAGCGGGGTTCGGACTGCAGAGCATACCGGCTGAACGATCTCGTCGAAACCGCAAAAGCAGGTTGAGAAAATTGTGGAGTCAGCGGTCTTCACGCTAGCAGTCGCAGGATGTCATCGGCTGGCGTGCATGCGGCGTGACGGGCGAACGGAAGCGATCCTGCCCGTGAGCAGGTAAATGCCGTCTTCATCATCGGCGAGACGCGTGGCGGCGTCGATGGTGGATTTGGAGCAAACGCCGCACCCGAGCCTCAGCCCGAGCGCGGATTCGCTTGCGTCAGCTTCCGTCAAATCCGTTCGCGAAGATCGTGTCGTCCGCGCTGCCCTTGCGCGGCGTCACGTAGGCGCCGTGTGGACTGGACAGGTACAGGAGCGGCGTACCGGACCGCGAAAGCGCAAGCTCCGTCGGCGTGCCCGCCGTATCCAGACCGTCCGCATAGGAGTTGAATGAGGCGGCCTGGTCGGACGATTTCGCGACCCGGTTTGCTCCGTTCTGGGCGACAAAGAGGATGTCGGCATCATCCTGATCGCATACGAGGTCATTGATGGTACTGCCGTGCCACCCAGTGGGCGTCCAGCTCGTGCCGTTGTCGGTCGTCGCGTAGACGGCTCCAACGCTGAAGGACTCCCAGATCGACAGAAACACCGTGCCCGGATTGGCCGCGGATGAGCAAACATGCGGTATGCGGGCGAAAGCGGGCAAGCCGCTCAACGCACTCGTCCACGTCTGGCCGTTGTCCGAAGACTTCAGAGCGCCACCCTGTTGCGGGTCATTGAACCCGTCATAGGTCGCAATGACATTCTGGTCCGCACTGCCCGGCACGTATTCGATGTCGATGACCTTGTCGCCATCCTCGCCTTCGAATTGTTTGACCCATGTCGCCCCGGCGTCGGCGGAGCGCCAGATCGTACTTTCAAAGCCTGCCCCGCCGAAATCCGAACCGCCGAGAAGGATCAGGTCGGGATCAGTGGCACTCAGTCGGATCGCGGAAAGGTCCGATTCGAAGTGCGGTCCCTGATCCGGGCCAAGCGACGTCCAACTGCCATCGCCGTTGCGTCGGTACAAACCCTCCGGTGCGATCGAGGAAGGACCGCTCGATAGCGCGTAAAGCGTACCGTCCTCGGCAAAACGCACGCTGCTGTAACGGGTCGGCGGCGCCGATTCAGCGGTCCAGGTGACCGCACCGTCCGACGATGTAAGCACACCTCCGTTGTTGTTGCCCTGGAACGCAACCGCAATCTGCTCCGCATCGGTCGGGCTGGTATCGATGGAATAAAGACCGAGTTCCCCGATGCCGGTTGAACTGGCCGCGAAATTGTCACCGCCGTCGTCGGAATGATAAACACCGAGCGAGGTGGCGCCGACCCAGAGTTCCGAAGAGTTGCCTGGCGCAAAGCGGATCGACTGTGCGGAAAGGATGCCGCTGCCGCCGACCTGAACCCCCCACGTCGCACCTCCATCGCTGCTGCGATTGATGCCGGCTCCGTCGATGGAACACAGGATGATTTGCGGATTGTTGGGATCGACAGCGATAGCGGTGACGACCGGTAATGTCCAGTTTGCATCATCCAGCCGCGTCCACGTCTGGCCGAGATCGTCGGAAGCGTAGATGCCGACATACTGCGAGCCGAACAACTGGCCACCGCCGACCAGCAGGCGCGAACCCGCAAATGCCGCCGCGCGCAGCGGGTTGTCAGGCAATCCGTCCGAACGGTCCGTCCATGTCGCGCCGCCGTCCGTCGTGATCCAGGCTTCGCTACCACCGCCGAAACCTGCGAACAATGCGACCACGGTGAGGGAATCCGCTGGGTCGACCACCACGGCGGTACCGCTCATCGGTGCCGGATGCGGCGGGGTGACATTGTTCCAGGTCAGGCCGCCATCGCTGGAGCGCACCAGATTGACCGGTTGCGAGCCAAGCCCGTCGCCAACGGTCGCCCATACGATCGCGGCATTGTTGTGGTCGAGTGCAACGTCATCCACCTGCTGGTTCGCGCCGATACCAAGGTCGTGCTGGGTCCAGGTCGCGCCATCGTCCGTACTGCTCCAGACGCCGCTGTCCGTGGCGGCAAACGCGACACCGGATGGTTGGAACTCGATGTCGAAAACGCTGTGGAACGCCAGTGTCGGGACGGAAAGCCAGTTCTGCCCATTGTCGGTGGAACGATACAAGGTTCCGCCACTGCTGCCGCCCGGCGCAATGCCGGCCAGCACCACGCCGGACGCCGTGGGTGATTCGGCAACATCGGTGACATCGCCTCCGAATGGGCCCAGCGCATGCCAATCGCCTGAGCTTGCGCCGCGTGGCAAATCGACGGTTGCGACCGAGGGTCGGTATGCGAATGGCCGTCGTCCCGCGTCATCGCTACGGGCAGCAACGGAGGTGTCATACGACGGAGTATCCGGAGGCGCAACGCGCGGCGCCGCCGGTGCCAACATGAATGCCGCCAGCGCGACACAGGATCCCAGCGCCAAGGACAATCCATGAAATTTCATCGGGCTACCTCACTACTGACAGGTGACAGGCAATAAGCCAACGATCGACTGAAGCCGTGGAAACATGCTTCCGCGGGTTTCGGACGAATTTTCCTCCCGACGCAAAAATTTTGACAATTCAGTAGTTTCTGCCTCCGCGGCCGGCGTACACCATGAGTACTGCTCGCGCCGCCTCGCGGAGGATGTCGCGGCTGACAACGATGTCGCGCTTTTCCAGTTCACCGATCCAGTCCTCCGGCAACGGCCCTTCATCGAACTCGGTCAGCTCCATTACATCGGATGCCCTCGCACCGATCAGGATGCTATCGATGCCTGCCCAAAACGTTGCGCCATAGCACATTACACAGGGTTGGGCACTCGCAGCCAGCGTGTAGCGGCGACCGTCCTCGTTCAACCTGGCACGTCCCAATCGGGATTGTGCGGCCATGAGGGCTACCGTTTCCGCATGCGCAACCGAACACTGCTGCGGCAGCACCAGATTGACGCCGACCGCAACGATGCGATTGCGCTCATCGAAGACCGCCGCACCGAACGGACCGCCGCTGCGTTCCTCGATATTGCGTTGTGCAAGTCGGATCGCAAGACCCACGCGCGCCTCATCGTCCGCGTAAACGGCGTGCATGTCGACTTCGTGGTCGACCCAGGCGGGCAGGGTGAGACGGATTTCCCGAGGCGGCATGGTCACGATGAAGAGCGATGGGCTTGGTCATTATCCGTGCGCGATGCGTGCGCTTGCAAACAGGCGATCGGGCCGCATGACAAGCGGGCCGCATGCTGTCACACAGTCGCGCGCTGCGTACGCTTCCATACGATGCAACGATTGTTGGCCGGCATTGCGATGTCGGCTTCGCGGCCGAGACCGATCCCCGCGGCGAGCGCATCAACGGCTTCAAGATCGCGGATACCCATATGCGGCGCAGTCGTCCTGAGACTTTCATCGAAGGCGGCATTGGTCGCCGAAGTATACCTACCGTCGGTGTTGAATGGCCCGTACACGATCACGAGCGCATCATCGGCCAGCACACCATCAAGTCCGGTGAACAGGAGTTCGACCTCCGGCCAGCTCATGATGTGCAGCGTATTCGCGCTGAACACAGCGTCGTAGCGCGTCGCAGGCCAGGGGTCGTGCGCGACATCGATCCGCAGCGGCGACGGCGTGTTGGTGAGTGCGGCATCAGCGAGGCGCGCGCGGATCTCGGGCAGATTTTCTTCGCGATCCGAGCATTGCCAGATCAGATGCGGCAGGGTGGCGGCAAGGAACACCGCATGCTGCCCGGTACCGCTGCCGATTTCCAGGACATCACGCCGATCCGCGAACCATTCGCGCAGTACCTGCAGGATCGGCTCACGATTGCGGCGGGTGGCGGGTGCATCGCGAAGTTCGGTCACGGGCTGGGTCCTCTTTGGCAGAGCATCATGCGACGCTGATCCAGGTGAGCACGGCTCGAATTCGCAGTCGATTGCCCCCATAACCCAACATTAACCCAACATTGGCACTACCGAATCATGAACCACCCCTTTAACGATCTAGGTCGCGCGTGCGCGAGTGCCACGTTCGCCTTCCGTTGTATTGGGATATGCGAGTATGCGCGCACCATGAAATCCCGATTTTTCTCCGACATGCAATGGACGCGGCTGCTGGTGTTGCCGGTCCTTGCGCTTGCGCTCGGTGCGTGCGCGACGCTGCGTACGGACGTTGTGCGCACGCCCAGCGAGGCGCTGCCGCCGGTCCATGATACGCCGACGACGCGCTACATCGCCGGGCATGTCGCCGAGCACCCGGGAGAATCGGGTTTCCGGCTGCTGGTCGACAATACCGATGCGCTGTTGAGCCGCATCGTGCTCGCCGACCACGCGCAGCAGTCGATCGACCTCCAGTACTACATTTTCCGCAATGATCCGACCGGCCGGCTCGTCACGCAGCGTCTGTTGAGCGCGGCCGACCGCGGTGTTCGCGTGCGCATCCTGCTCGACGATCTGGACATCGTAGAGGAGGATCACCTGCTGGATGCACTGGATGTGCACCCGAACATCCAGGTTCGCCTGTTCAATCCATTCCACATTCGCAACCGGTCCCTGCTGTCCAAGGGCAGCCAGTTCCTGCTGGAAGGGCGGCGCCTGAATCGGCGCATGCACAACAAATCCTATATCGCCGACAACACGGCTGCGATCATCGGCGGCCGCAACATCGGTGATGAGTATTTCGATGTCGACCGCACCATGAACTTCCGCGATCTGGATGTCACCATGATCGGGCCGGTGGTAGGACAGACCTCCATGATGTTCGATGCGTACTGGAACTGTGATGCGGCTTATCCGGTAACCGCTTACCGCAAGGCTGACGCAACCGCAAAGGACCTCGTCGCGTTGCGCAAATCGCTCGCACACGACGCGCGCGAGTTTGCAGCAACCGACTATGCTCAGGCACTCAATGATGAGTT
>CAJDWV010000061.1_pt1 | contig 21326 bp, 20 predicted proteins | sample 7391731 | NCBI WGS metagenome assembly CAJDWV01 (sample SAMEA7055746, study PRJEB34461) | soil metagenome | biome: terrestrial ecosystem; feature: Peninsula; material: soil | place: Antarctica | collected 2016
GCGTTCCGGATGACTTCCTGTTCATCGACGGCTTCGAGTGGTGAACATCGAAGCCGCAACGATCATGAGCGCGCGCGCCGCTCAATAATCCATGAAATACCCGCCATTGACGGGTATGTTCGCGCCGGTGATGAATCCGGCGCCGTCGGCGGCGAGGAAGTCAACGGTACGCGCGATCTCCACGGGCTCGCCGAGCCTGCCGACCGGGATCGACGCGATGATCTGGTTGCGGATGTCTTCGGCGACGGCCATCACCAACGCCGTCTTGCAATAGCCCGGCGAGACACTGTTCACAGTGACGCCCTTCTTGGCGACTTCGCGCGCGAGCGCCATGGTGAAGCCGTGCATGCCGGCTTTGGACGCACAGTAGTTGGTTTGGCCAAACTGCCCGGTCTGACCGTTGACCGAGGAGATGTTGATGATGCGACCATAGCCACGCGCGGTCATGCCTTCGACGACGTTGCGGCAGGTGTTGAACACGCCGCCGAGGTTGACGCGCAGCACATCCGACCACTGTTCCGGGGTCATCTTGCGCAGGCTCGTGTCGCGTGTGATGCCCGCTGCATTGACCAGGATGTCCAGGGAGCCGTGCTTTTCCACGAGACTCTCGAACAGCTCATGGCAGGCCTCGAAGTCGGCGACGTTGAGCGGCGCAAACTCGATGCTGTCCTTGAATTCGGCAACCTCGTTGTGGAACGCGGCGAGGCGTTCTTCCCGGGCGGACAGATCCGCCGCGATGACGTGATGGCCCGATCGGGCCAGATACTTGCAGATCTCGGTGCCGAGTCCGCCGATACCGCCGGTGACGACGGCAATACGCTTGCTCATGGGAAATTTCTCTTTGGGGGGTTTCTCGTGCAGTGCGACATGTCTTGCAGCGCAACATCATGCTGCGTTGCAGCAGTCAGGGATGGTAAGGAACGCGACTTGCCAGTGTCAAACGGAAACAGCCCCGACTGACGGGGCTTGACGTGGCTGGAAATACGCTGTTCGAAACCGGCTTAGCGCGAAGCCTTGGATCCCGAGCCGGCCTTGCGGGGGGCGCTGGGCGCGGGCTCCACAGTCGAAGAGCCGGCCTGCTTTTCCGCATCTTCGCGAACCTGCGTCGCGGCGGCATTGAGGAACCCCTTTTGCAGGGAGTTCCACATGTCCACGTTGCGTTCGGTCATGGTGTTCAGCATCGACCAGGGCGTCTGGCCCAGCATATTGTTGAGCTGGCTGCGAAACTGCTGTTGCTGATCGAGGAAGATCTGCAGACTCTTTTCGAGGTAACTCCCCATGAATCCCTGCAGCGAATCACCGTAGAAGCGGATGATCTGGCTGAGCAGATTGGTTGTGAACATGGGCTGGCCGCGATCTTCGTATTCGGTGATGATCTGCAGCAGTACCGAGCGCGTGAGCTCGTCGCCGGTCTTGGCGTCGCGCACTTCGAAAACCTCTCCGTCCAGCACCAGCTGGCGAATTTCCTCGAGCGTTATGTAGCTCGATATCTCCGTATCGTAGAGGCGTCGATTCGGGTATTTCTTGATGATTCGGGGTTGTGCCATGCGGCAAAGTTAGCACGGGATGCGGCACTGCACCAGTAGTGAGAGGGTTCGCGCAACCCTAATCGACGCCCGAAAAATCCCAGACAAAAAATGAGTGGCCCGGGCCGCTGCGGATACGCACAAACCCGTATGGACATCCTGTTTCGCCAACCGAAACCCACGGCTACAGCCCTGAGTACGACGCCGGACCTGGACGTACCCTCAAGGAATGCTCTCTGAGTACTTTCGTGGATTTGGGCGAGACTCCTGTCGCCAACCACTCCAATCCGGTTACGAGCGGCGCGGCCGGCGCGGAGGCATTTACCAGCCCATGTAGTGTCCGCCGTTGATGGCGAGGTTCGCGCCGGTGATCCAGGCCGCTTCCTCGGCGGTCAGGAAACCGACCGCATACGCGATCTCCGACGGGTCGCCGAGACGTCCGATCGGAATCTGCGCGACGATCTTGGCGCGTACCTCTTCGGGCACCGCCATCACCATGTCGGTGCCGACGTAGCCGGGCGACACGGTGTTGACGGTGACGCCGAAGCGCGCATTTTCCTGCGCGAGGGAAATCGTGAAGCCATGCATGCCGGCCTTGGCGGCCGCGTAGTTGGCCTGTCCGTACTGGCCCTTCTGACCGTTGATCGAGGATATCTGCACGATGCGGCCCCATTTCGCGTTGCGCATGCCGTCGATGACCGGACGGGTCACGTTGAAACACGAATTGAGATTCGTATTGATGACTTCATGCCACTGAAGCGCGGACATCTTGTGGAACGTGGTGTCGCGCGTGATTCCGGCGTTGTTGACGAGAATGCCGACCGGGCCGAGCTTGTCCACGAGCGTTTCGATCATCGCCTGCGAACTGTCAGGGTCCGATACATCGCCCTGCACAATCGTGAAGTCGAAACCATCCTTGCGCTGCGCGTCCAGCCAGGCATTCGTCTTGGCTTCGTCGCGATAGTTGGTTGCCACCTTGTGTCCAAGTTTGGCCAGTTGCCTGCAGATGGCGGTGCCGATGCCGCCAGTGCCTCCCGTGACGAGTGCTACGCGTGCTGTCATGTTGCTCCTCCTGAGTCGGGTGAATCTAAGTTGATGATGATTAATTCATGCGCTGTCGGGGTGATTGTGCCCTTCTGCGCCAAAAAGGTCGCGCCGCGCTGCCGCATCGAATGCACCGGGATTGGCAGAATCGACCCGGATTCGCGACGCGTCAAAGCATTCGATCGCCGCATCCGGAAGTTCGCGGATGCTGGCGTGGCCGGATCGGGCTGGCCGGGAAAGCCCAGTGCGGGCGCGTTCGCACAGCCAGCTTCCGAGCGCTGCGACCAGCGAGCCGAAGTGCAGCGGCCCGGTTGGGGAGGGTGCAAATCGGCCGTGGTACGCGCTCATGACCGGTTACCGGTCAGGTTTGCGGGATTGCATGCAGACTCTTGAAATTCGGCGGATTTACCCAAGAATGGAAGCCTGTCGGTCGGCGCTGCATGGCGTTGGACCCGAGCAGGACGGAAAATTCCCCAACGGTACACTTCGGGCTCGGCAGCGGCCGCAGGCCTTCAACCAGCAGATCTCCCTTTTTCGAGGAATATCATGAAGCGGATCGTTCTTTTCATCGCCACCAACCTGGCAGTCATCGCGCTGTTGTCGGTCATCATCCAGGTGACCGGTATCGATGTCTCCACTTACAGCAACGGGCACATCAACTTCCAGGGGCTGTTGATCCTGTCGGCCGTGTTCGGCATGGGCGGTTCGTTCATCTCGCTGGCGATGTCCAAGATGATCGCCAAGTGGTCGGTGCGTGCGCGCGTCATCGAGCGGCCAGCGAACCAAACCGAATCCTGGCTCATCCAAACCGTACAGAAACATGCGCGAGGTGCCGGTATCGGCATGCCCGAGGTGGCGATCTACGATGCCCCCGACATGAACGCGTTTGCGACCGGCATGAGTCGCAACAAGGCGCTGGTCGCGGTGAGCACCGGCTTGTTGCAGAACATGCAGCGCGAAGAGATCGATGCCGTCCTCGGTCACGAAATCAGCCACGTCGCCAACGGTGACATGGTGACGATGGCGCTGCTTCAGGGCGTGCTCAACACGTTCGTGATCTTCCTCGCACGGGTTATCGGTACGCTCGTCGATCGTACGATCAGCGGCGGTCGCGAGGGCGGAGGATTCGCGTATTTCGGCATCGTTATCGCGCTGCAACTGGTGTTCGGCCTGCTGGCCTCGCTGATCGTCATGGCGTTTTCGCGCCGTCGCGAGTTTCGCGCAGACGCCGGTGGCGCAAAGCTGGCTGGCAAGCAATCGATGATCTCGGCACTCGAGCGGCTGGCCGGCAACAGCGGCGAGAGCACCTTGCCCAAGGCGATCAAGGCGTTCGGCATTTCCGATGACGGCGGTTTCACGCGGCTGCTGCGCAGTCATCCGCCGATTGCCGAACGCATTGCGGCGCTGCGTAACTCCTGACTGATGCGGGCTTCACAGATGCAGGCGTGACGGGTGCGCTTCGGCATCATCGCACTCAAAAAGCAGGTCCGCGCAGGGCGAGCCGCTGTGCGTCAGGTTGACCCCTGTTCGGCGACCCGTTCCGGTGCTTGCAGGAAATTGCCCTGCACGAAATTGACGCCGCAACTGAACAGCAGCGACACGCTCGCGGCATCGTCGACGAATTCGGCGATAGTGAGCTTGCCCAGGTGATGCGCCTGTTCGCAGATTTCGCGGATCTTGTCCTGGTTTTCTTTCTGCTTGGGCAGATCCGTCACGAAGTTGCGATCGATCTTGAGGTAATTTGCCGGGATGTGCTTGAGCAACTGAAACGAATTGAGTCCCGAGCCGAACTGCTCGAGCGCAAACTTGCAATGCAGTTGTTCGAGCCCCTTTACGAACGCGCGTGCGGGTTTGAGATTGGTTACCGCCTTGCTTTCGGGTATTTCGAACACCAGTGAATCGCCGGGCTGCCGCGCATTCTTGAGCTGCTGCGCGATCCACGGGAGCATCGTCTGATCGGCCAGGGAATCGGTGCCGAGTTTGATGAAGAACGTCGGTTTTCCGCCGCTGGCCGTGCGTTGCGCGAGCACGCGAATCGTATTGGCGATGACCCACCTGTCGATGGCTGGCATCAATCCTTGCTGTATTGCCGTGGGCAGGAACTGGGAAGGCGTCAGTTCGCCCTGCTCGGACGTCATGCGCAATAAAATTTCGAAGAATTCGCCCTCCGAGTCGCGCAGGTTGACGATCGGTTGCTGGTACAGGACAAATCCGTCGTTCTTGAGCGCATGCTCGATCTGTTCACGCATCTGCCGGGATTTGGCTGCAATTGCCTTGTCCTTGGCGGCCGGGTCGAGGATCTGGACACGATTGCCGCCTTCATCCTGCGCCTGTCGCAGAGCCGTCTGCGAGTGATCCAGAATCGTATCGGCCGCCGCGTTGGTTTCGCCGATCAAGGCAATGCCGATACTGATCGTGAACGTGATCGATTGCTTGCCGACCTCGAAGATGCGTTCCTCAAACGCCATCCGCAGGGTTTCGGCGAGCTTCTGGTTGGCCTCGAATCCGCGATCGCACGACAGCACGCCAAACGTGTAATCGGCCAGACGCCCTGCCACGTCGGTGTCGCTCAAGTGACGACTTAGAAGATTGGCCATGTCGCCGAGCAGCACATCGGTGTTGCCGAGCCCGATCGTGTCGAGCACTTCCTTGAAATTGGTGGGCTCGATGAGCAGCAGCGCCTGATCCGGACGCCCGTTGGCCGCGGCCGCCGCGGCCTGGTCGAGTGATACGAGGAAATACTGCCGGTTGTACAGCTCGGTAACCAGATCGCGCGAACGCAGCGCATCGAGTTCATTCGCCACGTCCGAATCGACCACGTCGCGGCGAAACGTGATCTGCTGACAGGCTTCGCCTTCGTAGGTGGCTTCGGCAAATTCGATGGCGGTGTCGAAACTCTGGCCATCCGAACGGCGCGCCTTGATGTTGAGGCGCTGCGGCGGCTTCTCGCCTTTTGAGAGGCGGCGTAGCAGCGTCTTGAAATCCGCGGCATCTTCTGGCGCGAGAAGATCGAGGATCGACATGCCTTCGATGTCGATAAAATCATCGAAACCGAACATCTCCAGGTACGCGCGGTTGGCCCTCACATGCATTCCTTCATGCACGTAGGCGATCGGGTCTAGCGAGGTGTCGAGCAGCCCATCGCAACGGCGTTCCGATTCGCGCAACGCCGCTTCCAGGCGACGCACGCTGCGGCGCATCGTCAATGCCTCGAACTCGCGGCGTACCACCAGCTGCAGGTGTTCAGCACTGTTGCGTAGTGCAACCGCACGCGCTCCCTGCGTGGACGCGTTGACGATCGCATCTTCACTCATGCCGCGACCATAAACGATCAGCGCCACGTCCTTGCCGCCGCGATTGATCGTCTCGACGACGAAGGGCAGGGTTATTTCGCCGGTGGTGATATTGCAGAGCACCAAGTCCGGAATCGATGCCTCGATCGCGGCTTCAAGTTCCGCCTCGTTGCAGGCGCGGCTCGGCCGCAACGCGATGCCCCCGTTGCGCAGGATGCTGATGAGCTGTTCGGCATCATCGATGGAATCCTCGACGACGAGAAGTCGAATTACATTGTCTTGCGCCATGGCATGGCCGGGTCAGGGGTTGGACAGGTCACACCGTGCGTCGACCCACATGAAACACGTTGGGCGATCGCCACGGAGCAGCAGTGTGCCTTGCGAGCAGGTTTCTTTTACCGGATTCGGCGGGTCTTTGCCATTGCCGCCTGTAGCGGCCCACATCACCCGGGTCATTGTCTTGCCGGTGCGCGACGGGATTTCAGAGCAGCCGGGTGGTGACGCCAGGGCTGTGCCGGACCGCCGTTCATACCGGCAGTTTGCTCGGCGCCCCTGCAATTTCGCGCACCAGGCGCGGCACCAGATAGCCGGGAACTCGCGTGCGCAGTTCCTCGATCAGCGCGCGTGCGCGCACATCATCGACCTCGAAGTGCGCGGCACCTTCCACGCGATCGAGCTGATGCAGGTAATAGGGCAGCACACCGCAAGCAAACAGGGCTTCCGAGAGATCGGCCAGTGCATCAACCGAGTCATTGACCTCGCGCAGCAGCACGGATTGGTTGAGCAGGCTCGCACCCGCGTCGCGAAGTGCGGCGCACGCGGTTGCGACCGATGCACCGATCTCGTTGGCGTGATTGGCGTGCAGCACCACGACCCGCTGCAACGGCAGATCGGCGAGCCAGCGCGTGAACTCGGCATCGACACGTTCCGGCAGCACAACGGGCAGGCGCGTATGGATGCGCAGCCGGCGTATGTGCGGGATGGTCGCCAGCGCGTCACCGAGCTCGTCGAGCCTGGCAGTGGAAAGCGACAGCGGATCACCGCCGGAAAGGATCACTTCGGAAATCGACGCATCCGCTCGCAGGTACTCGATCGCCGAGCGCCAGCGATCAGCGGCTGCGGTTTCCTGCGCATACGGAAAGTGCCGGCGGAAGCAATAGCGGCAATTGATCGCACACGAGCCGGTGGCCACGAGCAGCGCGCGCCCGGCGTATTTGTGCAGCACGCCGGTGGATTGGCGCGCAGCCAGATCGCCGACCGCATCGCGCGCGAAGCCGGGCGCCGTAGCCAGTTCGGCCGCGCGCGGCAGGACCTGCAACAGCAACGGATCATCCGGGTCGCCGCGGCGCATGCGCGCGAGAAAGCCGGTTGGCACGCGCACTGCAAAGCCGGTATCGGCAGCAGCCAGCAACGTGTCGGCGTGGGATTCCAGATCGAGCAGACGCAGCAATTCCCGCGGATCGCTGATCGCTTCGCGCCATAGCTGCTGCCAGCGTTTTGGCTGCGTGGACAAGGGACTTGCGGTTATCATGCGCGGCTGCGGAGTTCTGTGGGGGCGAAGATCCTCGTCGACGGTTATCCATGCGTGATCGTCGACACGGATTTCGTGAAGCCGGGCAAGGGCCAGGCGTTCACCCGCGTGCGGTACCGCAACATTAAGACCGGTCGCATGGTCGAGATGACGATGAAATCGACCGACTCGGTCGATGCTGCGGACGTGATGGATACCGACATGGAATATCTTTATTCCGACGGCGAGTTCTGGCATTTCATGCATCCGGAAACGCACGAGCAGATCGGTGCGGACGAGTCGGCCATGGCCGATGCCGCGCAGTGGCTGAAGGGCAACGAAACCTGCGTCGTCACGCTCTGGAACGGCACGCCGCTGACTGTCACGCCGCCGAATTTTGTCGAACTCGACATCGTCGAAACCGATCCCGGCATGCGCGGCGACACGGCATCCGGCGGCGGCAAGCCGGCCAAACTCGAAACCGGCGCGACCGTGCGTGTACCCCTGTTCATCGAGAACGGCGAAAAGATCAAGGTCGATACTCGCTCCGGCGAATACGTCTCCCGCGTCAAGTGACGCAATGGCCCGCGCGCAGCGCGGCTGCCATTGCGTCACCCCGGCGCAAGCCAGGGTCCTGACCCAACACTCCACACGCCATGACCGACGCCACACCCATCGACCTGCTCATCGAACCGCGTTGGCTGGTTCCGGTGGAACCCCACGCGGCCGTCATTGAAGGGCAAGCGGTTGCAATCCAGGCCGATCGCATCGTCGGCATCTTTCCCGCCGAGGAGGCACGTTCACGCTACCTGCCGCGCGAACATGTCGTACTCGCCAATCACGCGTTGATCCCGGGGCTGATCAATGCGCATACGCACAGCCCGATGACGCTGATGCGCGGCATCGCGGACGATCTGCCACTCATGACCTGGCTGGAGGACCACATCTGGCCGGCCGAAGCCAGGGCAATCGGTCCGGAGTTCATCCGCGACGGTGTTGAACTGGCTGTCGCGGAGATGCTGCGTGGCGGTACGACGTGCTGCAACGAGAGTTACTTCTTTCCTGATGTGCAGGCTGCGACGTTTCTGCGCATGGGATTCCGCGCGCGGGTGGGCATTCCCATCATCGAGTTTCCGAGCGCCTGGGCGAAGACGCGCGAGGAATACTTCGACAAGGGGCTGGCGTTTCACGACGAGTTCAAGGGCGAGCGAGTTCAAGGGCGAGGCGCTGATCGGTACCAGTTTCACGCCGCATGCACCGTACAGCGTGTCGGACGAGAGCTTTGAGCGCGTGCGCATGCTGTCGGACCAGCTCGACGTCCCGGTGCATCTGCATCTGCACGAAACCGCCCGGGAAGTCGAGGACGCGCAACGCGACACGGGCATGCGACCGCTCGCGCGCATGAAGTCCCTGGGACTGCTCAACGATCATCTGATCGCCGTGCACATGACGCAACTGACCGAAAGCGAAATTGTTCAGTGCGCGGAAGCCGGTGTGTCGGTCGTGCACTGCGTGGAGTCCAACCTCAAGCTGGCGAGCGGCTTCTGCCCGGCCGAGGCGTTGCGCAAGGCTGGCATCAATCTCGCGATTGGTACGGATGGCTGCGCATCGAATAATGATCTGGACATGTTTGGCGAGATGCGTACCGCGGCTCTGGTCGCCAAGGCGGTGGCTGGCGATGCCGCCGCATTCAGCGCGTTTGATACGCTGCGTGCAGCGACGCTGAACGCAGCGCGCGCACTCGGCTGGGAATCGCGCATCGGATCGATCGAAGTCGGCAAGCAGGCCGATCTGGCGGCGATACGCCTCGACGACGTCGAAGTGGTACCGATGTACGAAGTCATATCGCAACTTGTTTATGCCACCGGCCGACATCAAGTCAGTGATGTCTGGGTCGCTGGCCGGCGGCGTCTCGCTGATCGCCAGCTCATCGATGTCGATGTGGCCGCATTGATCGCCAAGGCGCGTCGCTGGCGCAACCGGATATCTTCAACATGAACACTGGGATGACCAACGAAAGGCGCGAGCCGCAAGCGGCAAACAATGTGGATGCGACGGAAGTCGCACGTTTCGAGAAGCTTGCGTCGCGCTTGTGGGCGCGGCGGGAGCTTTCGCGAGATGCATTGAATCGCATCTCGCGCCCTCGCGCGACCGACCAGGGATGGCCGGGCCGGAGGAAGCCACCAGGGATGGTTCGCGGACATTCGGAGCGATTGGCATGAGCAGTGAAATCCTCAATTCGGGTCGCGTAGACAACGTTGACGCTGCGGAAATCGAACGTTTCGAGAAGCTTGCGTCGCGGTGGTGGGACCCCGACGGCGAATCACGCGCTCTCCACGATCTCAACCCGGTGCGTCTCGGTTATATCTCCAGCCACGTGGCGCTGGCGGGTGCGCGTGTGCTGGATGTCGGTTGCGGCGGCGGGCTGCTCAGCGAAGCGCTGGCGCGCGCAGGTGCTGAAGTCGTGGCCATTGATCTGGGTGAAGCGGTGCTGGACGTCGCGCGCCTGCACCTTCACGAAAGCGGACTTACGGTGGATTACCGCCGCGTCGCGGTGGAGACGCTCGCCGAATCCGAGCCAGCGGGCTTCGATGCGGTCACCTGCATGGAGCTGCTGGAACAGTCATTGGCGCGTGCGCAACACTGCTCAAACCCGGCGGCAAGCTGTTCCTGTCCACGCTCAATCGCACCCCGCTGGCATTTGCCGGAGCGATCGTGGGCGCCGAACACCTCATGCGCCTGTTGCCGCGTGGCACGCATCAATATGCCCGGTTCATTCGTCCGAGCGAGCTTGCGCGTGCGCTGCGTGACAGCGGATGCGCGACGGAGGATCTGCGCGGCGTCGGTTACAACCCGTTTACACGCAAGGCCAGGCTCAGCGACAACGTCGCGATCAACTACATGGCTTGCGCCGTCAAAGCGGCATGACGGACGCCCTTTCGCCGCCGCGCGCGGTGTTGTTCGATCTGGACGGCACGCTGGTTGATTCTTCGCCCGATCTTGTACGTTCGGTGACCGAACTTTGTGTCGAGTTGAAATTGCCGCTGCCCGATGCCGATGCGGTGCGGCAGCGCATTTCCGCAGGCGGCATCGCGATGCTGCGCACCGCGATGCCGAACTTGACTGATACCCAGATCGAAACGCTTTTGCCACGTTTCCTCGAAATTTATGCAAACGGCATCGCCGTGGAAACGCGGCCGTATCCGGGCATGGAGGCTTTGCTGGCGTCGCTCGAATCGCGCCGCATCGGCTGGGGCGTCGTGACGAACAAGTCCGAAACACTGGCACAAACGGTAATGACACAGCTGGACCTCGCGCGACGCTGCGGTGCGCTCATAGGCGGCGACACGCTGGCGGTCAAAAAGCCTGATCCGGAACCTGTGCGCGAGGCGTGTCGACGCATGCGTGTTGATCCGGACGCGGTGTGGTTTGTCGGTGACGACCTTCGCGACATCGAAGCCGGAAACGCGGCCGGTGCCCGTACGATCGCCGCCGCCTGGGGCTATCTCGATGGCGGCGATCCGACCACGTGGGGCGCGAACTGGGTGGCGCCGTCGGTTGCAAACCTGCATCGCGCACTCCTGGAAACCTGAGCGGTGTCAGCTGAAACGGATGCAATGTCGGGATTCGTGACGAAGTGGGCGCAGGCACGCCTGGAGTTCGCGCTCGCACTGCGGTTTCTGCGTGGGCCGACAGCGCCGGCGCGCAGCGCATTCGCGTGTCTGCTCTTCGAGATGGAATATGCCGCCCACACGATTGCCGATGACACGGTCGCCGGCGCCAAACTCGCCTGGTGGGCGGAGGAGTTTGTGCGGCTTGGCGAGAGATCACCGCAACACCCGCTGACCCGCGAGCTCGTCGCGCATGGCGGCGCGGAAATACCGGTGGACCTCTGGCAACGCACGATCGTGGGCGCGCTGACGCAACGCGACTCGGCAACACCAGGATCGTGCGATGCCTTGCTCGAGACCTACAGCGAACTCTATCTACCGCTCGCCGAAGCCGAGTCGCAGGCACTCGGCGGGATCGATGCTGGAGTTGCGGCCAATGCCGATGCATTGAACCGTGCTGTGCATGCGTGCATGGCGTTGCCGGACCCGTCATCGTCACAGTTGTCTGAACGGGGAAGCGTACCGCTCGATGTGCTCGCGCGCCATGGCCTGTCACGCCACGATGTCGCGAGCTCCGTCGATGCCCGGCGCACGGTTCTTCAGGATCATCTGTCCGAGCTGGCGCGCCGCTGCGGTAAAGCGCTCGCGCAATCGGGTGGAGGCGTGATCCGTCGTACGGCGCTTGCAGCGAATCGTGTTCGCGCACAGCGCGCCATTTCGGATGTGGACCCCTCGCAGCGGCTGCTGGCCGAAATGGGACATTTGCCCTCGCTCACGGTATGGACGGCGTGGCGTAGTGCGCGTGCCGCAGCGCCTGCGCGCGGCTAGCCTGATAGCCGACGGAGCTGCGATCATCTGCTGCGTTATCATTGACTGCGCCGATTGGACCCCCACATCCCTGGTTCGCTTGTGCAATTCGAGGTCCCGCCTATGTCATCCCAGGACGCCAGCTGGCGCGCGCTACCCGATGTTGCACAAGAGCCGCACGCGCACGCTGCCGGCGTGCTCGACTGGGTGGGCATGGACGACATCGACATGCCGATCCGGCTTTCCACCGACGATGGCTCGGTCATGCAAACCGGTGCGCGCGTCGCCGCCTGCGTCAATCTGTTGCGCCCCGAGGCGCGCGGCATCCACATGTCGCGTCTGTATCTGCACGTTGACCGCCATCTTTCCGATGAGCCGCTGACACCGTGCGGATTGCGCCGCGTGCTGCGCGATTTTCTCGAATCCCATGCCGATCTTTCCGACAGTGCGATGCTGCGTGTGCGCTTCGAACATCGCATGCGCCGCGCGGCATTGCGCAGCGACAACAGCGGCTGGAAGGCGTATCCGGTCGAGGTCACCGCGCGCCTGCGACAGGGCCGGTTTTCGCTCGAACTCGCCGTGGCGATCAAGTACTCCAGCACGTGCCCGGCATCGGCGGCGCTGGCAAGACAACTCATCCAGCAGCGCTTTGAGCAGGATTTTCCGGCCGCAGATGGCTTACCCGATCGCGCCGCGATCCTCGCCTGGCTGGGCAGCGAGCAGGGCATCTGTGCGACGCCGCACGGCCAGCGCAGTACTGCGGATGTGCGCGTGCGTCTTGCCGCGGGATTCGACCTGCCGATCGTCGACCTGATCGACACTATCGAGGCAGCATTGAAGACGCCGGTACAGACTGCGGTCAAGCGCGAGGACGAGCAGGCTTTCGCGCTGCTCAATGGTCAGAACCTCATGTTCTGCGAAGATGCTGCGCGCCGCATGCATCGAGCGCTGGATGACGATGCGCGCATCGAGGACTTCCGGCTGCGTGCCGCACATCACGAAAGCCTGCATCCGCACGATGCAGTCGCGGTCGCGACCAAGGGCATCGTTGGTGGCTACGGCGCGCACGATGGTGATGGCGTGATCCAGGCCGATTGAGCGCGCGATTCGCGTGCGCGTCGGATACGTCGTGAAAACGAGGAGTATCCGTGCGCGATGCCGGAAGCAGAAATTCTGCGAGTATGACGGCACTCACGTTCTGGCTCCTCAATCGTGTGGTTTCGGCAGCAATGCCGGATCAAGCCGCACGTCGAACCAGTTGAACCCCCAGTGCACATGCGGGCCCGACGCCCGTCCGGTCATGCCGGCCGCGCCGATCACCTCACCGCGCTGTACCTGATCGCCAACTTTCACATCGACCCGGCTCATGTGCAGGAAGGAGCTGTTGAGGCCGAACCCATGATCGATCAGCACCGTCCCGCCGGTCAGTACCAGGTCGGTACGCGCAAAGCTGACCACGCCGCTGGCAGGCGCATGCACCGGCGTGCCGGTCGGTACCGCCATGTCCAGGCCCATGTGCGGGGATTTCGGCGAGCCGTTGTCGATGCGCTGACTGCCGTAGACGCCACTGATGCGTGCGCCACTGACCGGACGCCGGAAACCATGGAGGAAGTACTCGGTGTCGCTGTCACGCTTGCGCGCCTCGCCGACGGCAGCCTGTTCCCGGGCAATACGTGCGGCGATCTTCGGATTCGGCGTGACGGTGTGCTGGGGCAGACCGTTGACGCGCTCGATGCGGTATTCGCGCTGCGTGATAGCCACGGGTACGGTTTCCGTACTGCCATCCGGGTGGCTTACCTCAAGCGTGATCTGCGCAGGCGCGTCGCGACCAACCCCGAACACGAAGCGGCCTTCGGTGTCCATGCGCAGGCGCCGTCCGTCGAGTTCGACTTCGTTTCCAGGTGCGATGCGCGCAATGACAAGCTGGCCCTGCTGGATATCTGCAGGCAGCTCCACGGTCGCAGCGCCGGCGCTGGTCGCGAGTGCTGCCACGAATAGGGCGCCAATGAATCGCCCACTCGCGCCACGCCGTGTGAACGCGCGCCAGGCAGCGAGGCCGAATGCGACTCGCGCGATGTACCTGTCAGGATTGCACGTGGCGTGTGCGGCACGATGATTCGAATGGATAAAATCGCGATTGGCGATGGGCGGTTTATTCATGCGGATGCTCCGTGGAGGATGGTGGCGTCTCGTCGCGACCAAACCAGCGAAAGCGCATCGGTACCGGGTCATGCCCGCCCTCGCACAGGGGTTGGCAGCGCGCAATACGTCGAATCGCGAGCCAGCTTCCGCGCAACGATCCGAAACGCGCAACGGCGATCCGTGCATAGGCCGAACAACTGGGGATGAAGCGGCAATGGCCACCCAGCAGCGGCGCGAGCACGCGGCGATACGCGGTAAGCAGCATCAGGATCAGTCTGGACAAGGCGTGCAGGACCTCGCGCGTAATGACACGCCGGTTGCCGGGGGTGGGTAGTTAGGCTATAACACCGGCCCGCCAAGCAACAAGGTAAGTGTCGACATGGCACAAAAGAAGGCAAAAGGACCCGCGGCCGACAAGGCCGGCGCAGGCAAGTCGACGAAGAAGGCAGCTGCGAAGAAGACAGTCGCGAGGAAGGCGGCTGCGAAGAAGTCTTCCGTGAAGAAGACCACTGTCGTCCAATCCGCGGCGAAGAAGGCCGCGACGAAGAAATCAGTCGGAAAGCCGAGCGCCGCGAAGGCGGCAAAAAAGCCGCCCGCAAAGAAGGCTGCGCCGAAGCGCGCAGCCAGCAAGACCACCAACAAACCGACCGCCCGCAAGGCGGCAGAACGCAAGGCCGCCGGTACTACGGCCGCCAGGAAAACGATGACCACGAAGAAAACTGCCAAGAAGGCAAGCACCAGCAAACCTGCGGTCAAGAAGACACCTGCAAGGAGTGCGGGCGTTGCGAAAAAGACCAAAACCACAAGCCAGGCGACCGTCAAGAAGTCGGTGCCGAAATCCGCACCGAAAGCGGCGCCAAAATCAACGCCGAAGACGGCCGCCGGCCGCAAGGCCAGAGCAGCAGCACCAGCGATGCGGGACGAGGGCATCACGCTGCAACACGGTCATTATGCGTTGCCATCATCGATCAACATCGAGCTTGCGCGCGGCTACAGGCCCAAAGCGTCCGAGGATTACATGAACCCTCGCCAGCTCATGTATTTCCGCAACAAGTTGTCGCAGTGGCGCGAAGAACTGGTCGAAGAATCACGCCAGACGATCGAGAGCTTGCGCGATGAAGTGCGTGATGTCGGCGATGATGCCGAGCGTGCGACGCGCGAAACTGAAAACTCGCTGGAACTGCGCACGCGCGATCGCTATCGCAAGTTGATCGCCAAGATCGACAAGGCGCTCAAGCGCATCGAGGATGGTGAATACGGCTATTGCGAGGAGACGGACGAGGAAATCGGCCTCGAGCGGCTCGATGCACGACCCATCGCCACGCTGAGTCTGGATGCACAGGAACGCTGGGAGCATCGCCAGAAACAGATGGGCGACTGAGTGAGGCCCGGGCTTCGCGCCGCAATCCGCGCTGGATCGAACAACGCGCGGCCCGCAACGACGAATCCCCGGTTCACAGGTCCATGATCACGAAACGTTATTTCGGCACCGATGGCATCCGCGGCCGGGTCGGCACTCCACCGATCACGGCCGATTTCATGTTGCGACTCGGACGTGCGGCCGGTGCCGTACTGACAGGGCCGGATGGTCGCGCGAGTGTTTTGATTGGCAAGGACACGCGTATTTCCGGTTACATGTTCGAGTCTGCGTTGGAAGCGGGCCTGCTTGCCGCCGGTGCGGATGTCCTGCTGCTAGGTCCGATGCCTACGCCGGCGGTTGCTACGCTCACGCGCATGCTCAAGGGCACCGCGGGAATCGTGATCAGTGCGTCGCACAATCCGCATCAGGACAATGGGATCAAGTTCTTTTCCGCCGCTGGCGAGAAGCTCGGTGACGAAACCGAACTCGCGATCGAGGCCGAACTCGAGGCGCCATTCACCACGGTAGCCTCCGAGGCAATCGGCAAGGCATCGCGTGTCAACGATGCGGCTGATCGTTACATGAAGTTCTGTCTGGATGCGGTTTCGCCCGACCTGCGACTGGACGGAATGCGCATTGCCCTCGATTGCGCGCACGGCGCCACCTATCAGATCGCGCCACAGGTATTCCGTCGCCTCGGCGCCGAGGTACATGCGATCGGCGATCAGCCGGATGGGCTCAATATCAATGCCGGCCATGGCGCGACGGACCTGTCCACGCTGCGCAAGACCGTAGTGGCGATGCGTGCGGACATCGGCATCGCGTTCGATGGCGACGGCGATCGTGTGATGATGGTGGACCGCGACGGCGAGGTCGTCGACGGTGACGCGTTGCTGTATGTGCTGGCGTGCGATCGCCATCATCGGGGCGAGTTGTCGGGACCCGTGGTCGGGACACTCATGAGCAACTTCGGTCTGGAGCAGGCGATCGAGGCGCTGGGTGTGCCGTTCCTGCGCGCCGAGGTCGGCGATCGTCATGTATTGCGTCTGCTCAAGGAAAACTCCGGACTGCTGGGGGGCGAAACCTCGGGCCACATTCTTTGCCTTGATCATGCCACCAGTGGCGATGGCATCGTCAATGCGTTGCTGGTCCTCGAAATACTGGCACGTCGTGGCCAGCGTATCGACCAGGCGGTACAGGGCTTGCAGCGGATTCCGCAAACCACAATCAACGTGCGTGCCGCGGGTGGCCGCGCATTGATCGAGGATGCGAACGTGCAGCGCGAGCTCGCCCATGTGCGTGATGCACTCGATGGTCTGGGTCGCGTGGTGTTGCGTCCCTCAGGTACCGAACCCCTGATTCGCATCACCGTGGAAGCGGCTGACGGCGAACTCGTCGAACAGCTTTCCTCGCAGCTTGCTTCGGCGGTGCGCGTCGCCGCCGGTAATGTGTCGTGAGCGATCGCGTACCGACGCTGGACATGCGGCGCTTCGATACCGATCGCGCCGCTTTCGTTGCGGACATCGGTAGCGCGTACCGGAAATTTGGTTTCTGCTGCATCTCGCACCATGGAATTCCGGCGCAACTCATCGAGAATGCCTACCGGACATTCCGCGCATTCTTTGCATTGCCCGAGGAAGTGAAGAAGCGCTACCACGTACCGGGTGGCGGCGGCGCGCGCGGCTACACGTCTTTTGGTGTGGAGACGGCAAAGGATGCGCAGCACCCGGATCTCAAGGAGTTCTGGCACATCGGTCGCGAGATTCCGCGCGATTCACGTCATGCCGATGTGATGGCGCCGAACCTGTGGCCGCAGGAGGTACCCGAATTTCGCAAGCAGGCATATGCGCTCTACGAGGCGCTGGAAGCGCTGGGCGTGCGCGTGTTGCAAGCGCTCGCGCTCGATCTGGAACTCGCCGATGACTGGTTTGCCGACAAGACCAATTGCGGCAATTCGATCCTGCGTCCGATCCACTATCCGCCGGTGACGCAGCCCGACATTCCGAATGTGCGCGCCGGTGCGCATGAAGACATCAACGTGATAACGCTGCTGGTCGGCGCGAGCGCGGCGGGTCTGGAGATCCTCGATCGCGATGGCGAATGGCTACCGGTGACTACCGAAGGCGATGCAATCGTCGTCAACATCGGCGACATGCTGCAGCGGCTGACCAACCACGTGTACCCGTCGACGACGCATCGTGTTGTCAACCCGGCCGGTGACGCGGCACGCGAGGCACGCTATTCGGTGCCGTTCTTCCTGCATTTCAATCCGGATTTCCTGATCGACGTACTGCCGGGCTGCATCGGTGCGGAAAAGTCCAAGCGCTATCCGCAGCCGATCACGGCCAACGAATACCTGCTGCAGCGACTGCGCGAAATCCGGCTGCTGTGATGGCGCGGCTTGGCGGTCGCGGCACGTTGCGTGCATGGCGCCCCGCAGCGGGCGCAGGCCTCGTACTCGCCGCCGTAATCGTCTATCGCGGCGCGTTCGGTGCCTGGTATACGGGTGATGACTTCTCGCTGCTGGCGCTGACGCGGTTACTCGACAATCCGCTTTGGCTGTTTGTGCAGAACCACATGTTGTCGATGCCGTACTACCGTCCGCTCGGCGTCACGGTCTGGTGGCTGAGCGAACGTGCGTTCGGCCATGCGGCTGGCTGGCACTACCTGTTCAATGTGCTGTTGCACGCCACGGTGGCACTCGTGTTGTGGCGGCTGATCGCGGATCTCACGCGCCGCGAATGGCCTGGTTTCGCAGCGGCGTTGGTGTTTGCCGTGCACCCTCTGGCGATTGGCACGGCGCTGTGGCTCTCCGACCGGTTCGATCTGCTCGCGACTTTGTGCGGGTTGCTCGCACTGCGTGCCGCATGGCGTTTTCGCCTTGCTACCGACGAGCGCGGGCCGTTGGTGACGATGGTGTGGCTGCTGCTGGCGTTGCTGTCCAAGGAAATTGCGTTCGTGGTGGTGCCGGCGCTGTGTGTCCTTTGGTGGTGGCCATCCGGCCCGGCCTCTGGCACGCGCCGGGTGCGCGCCGCCGCCTGGCTGCTGGTTCCGGTCATCATCGTGCTGGTCGCGCGCTGGAATGCGCTGGGTGCATTTGGCGGCGGTAGCATCCTGGCCGGCAAGTCGCTGCTGCCGGTCGCGCTGCGCGGACTTGGGTCCTGGTTCGCATCAATGCCCGCGTATTTCGCATTTCCGTACTGGATGCATGCAAGTGATGCAATTCTCGCTGTGTGCGCCGCCGTTGCGTTGGCAGCCTGGCTGCTATTACGTTGGCGTTCTCGCCTGCCGTACGTAGCCGCCGCGCGCGATGCTGCGTCAGCGGAATCGACAAGGCATGCAGCGGAAATGTGGCTCGCACCCGCGATCGGGCTTTGCCTGTTCCTGGTACCCGCGTTCGTTCAGTGGCCGATGATCGGGGCCGTTCCGGTTCGAGACGTGGACCCGGCACACGTCCTTTCTTCGGTCACTGACAGCCGTTACTACTATCTGTCGTTGACCGGCTTCCTGATGTTCGCATCCGGCCTCGTTGCATTGCTTCCCCGGGCCCGCATGCGTGCGCACCGCTTCCTGCCCGTAATTGCCATGGCCGCACTGGTGCTCGCATTCGCAGCCACGTCACAACGCCTGGCGCGCAAGTGGCGCTTGGATACCACGCCGCTGCGCATGCTGGTCGAGCAAGCCAATCAGGCTATTGCTCAGTTGCCGTTGCCGCAGCCGACGTGCCAGATCTACTTGCTCGGCACGCGCGACCTGATTCTCGCGCAGTACGCCGATGACATCATCAAGGCGACTTACCCGGACATTGGCCGGGTCGCCGATTGTCTGGTGCAAACCGACCGCACGCCATGGCATCACCTCATTCCGGTTGAGTCGGCCGCGCAGCAGCAATTCGCTCCAATGACCGCCTTGCAGGAGCACAATCGCAAGGTGCCCTGGCCGCGGGTCGGCAACGTCGACATCGCGTACCTGAACCTGCCGGATGCGCTGGCACCAAGCGGCATGACGAATGCATGGTTCCTGCTCTGGAGTGACGGACGTTTCACGGACATCACTGCCGAAGTGAGCAGCGGGCGCATGCCGGTTGATTTCCACTGCAACCGCCCGGGCGATCAATGCCGCTGAGGTGCGCGGATTACCCCGTTGATAACAGGGGCTGACCTTGGCGCCCGGTTTGTCCTTGCGGGACTTGCGGGCTATGCTTCGCGGCCATTTCGATAGGCAGGGGTGACATAGTGACGCGTCGCAAAATGGTCGCTGGAAACTGGAAGATGCATGGTTCGCGCGATATGGCGGGTGAACTGGTCGACGCCATCGTCGATGGAGCGCCGCAAGGCGTCGATATCGTCGTTCTGCCGCCGTTTCCGTACCTGACAGACCTTGTTGCGAAACACGGCCGGAGCAGTATTGCGTTCGGTGCCCAGGATGTCAGCCAGCATGACAGGGGCGCATACACCGGCGACGTGTCTCCGGCAATGCTGACCGATGTCGGCTGCCGGTATGCGCTGGTCGGCCATTCGGAGCGCCGCGGATATCACAACGAATCGGACGAGTTGGTGGCTGCAAAGTTCACCGCCGCGCATGCGGCCGGCCTGCAACCGATCCTCTGTGTCGGTGAGTCACGCGCTGAGCGCGATGCGGGCGACACCGAAAAGGTCATCAAGCGCCAGCTCGAGGTGGTTGTCGGCAAGGCCGGCATCGCTGCCTTCGCGTCAGCCGTGGTCGCCTACGAGCCGATCTGGGCGATCGGCACCGGCGATACGGCCAGTCCCGACCAGGTGCAGGCGGTCCATGCATTCATGCGTGGCATATTCGCGACTCACGATGCTAAAATAACGAGCTCGCTGCGCATCCTGTACGGCGGCAGTGTAAAACCCGTGAACGCCAGCGAGCTGTTCGGCCAGCCTGATGTGGATGGTGGCTTGATCGGCGGCGCGTCCCTGGTTGCCGCAGATTTTCTTGCGATTTGTGCGGCGGCTGTACCCCGGGAGCGGTGAAGCGGCTCGGCGTGAATGCTGGGTACCTGCGACAATTGATGCGTGAATCGCCGTACTTGCACGGCAACAGGGATATGGATTGCCGCGTTGTCGCGGCAATGGAATCTGACCAATGTTGATGATCATCTCCAACGTGTTTTACGTACTCATCGCGATCGCCATGACCGTGCTGATCCTGTTGCAGCGCGGCGCCGGCGCGGATGCTGGTTCGGGCTTTGGCGGTGGCGCCTCGGGTACCGTTTTCGGTTCGCGTGGTTCGGCCAACTTCATGTCGCGCAGCACCGGTGTCCTCGCATTTTTGTTCTTCGTGATCAGTCTCGGCATGGGCTTGCATCTGAGCGGCGTGATCACGCCCACAGCGCCTGGCGATGATCTTGGTATCATGGCCGGCGCGGCGCCCAAACCCGCAGAAGCACCAGGCAATGCGGCGCCGGCAGCGAGTGAGCAGGCCGCACAGGGCGAGGTACCCAAGGCAATGGCCGCGCCCGCATCGGCATCCGAAAACACATCCGGAACCGTTCCGGCCGAGCCCGCAGCTGCGGCCTCAGCCGGCAAGGATTCGGACAAGGAAAACAAGGCCGGTGCTTCCGGAAAGCCGGCCAAGAAGGATGGTTCAGGCAAGGATCCGGAGGGTTCCGGAAGCTAGGTTTCGCGACAGGTTTATGCCCAGGTGGCGGAATTGGTAGACGCACTACCTTGAGGTGGTAGCGACGAAAGTCGTGGAGGTTCGAGTCCTCTCTTGGGCACCAAAGCAGGAAATGCAGCTCGCCGCGCACCGTGCGGGCTGCATTTCGTAACCGGCGGGTGGTCATCGGAACCGCCACGTCACCGGGAGAATCCGCAGCGGATTCGTTCCGGATCTGAATGCGGAGGTTGGTTTGCTCGCCGAGTATCTACCCATTCTGCTGTTTCTGATTGTTGCGGCGGGTATTGGAATCGCGTTAATCGTCATCGGCAACCTGCTGGGTCCGAAGCGGCCGACTGCCGAGAAGTCCACCGCTTACGAATGCGGGTTCGAAGCCTTCGAAGACACGCG
>CAJDWV010000013.1_pt1 | contig 21090 bp, 21 predicted proteins | sample 7391731 | NCBI WGS metagenome assembly CAJDWV01 (sample SAMEA7055746, study PRJEB34461) | soil metagenome | biome: terrestrial ecosystem; feature: Peninsula; material: soil | place: Antarctica | collected 2016
CGACGCATTACGGTGATGAGCGAGCCGCCCATGTCCGCATGAATACCCAGCACTCCGGTTCAAACACCGGTATTTTAGCCTGATGGCCTGCCGAATGACATGGCGGTGCACCCTGCCCGATTCAATGCCGCCCGGTTCAATCTCGCCCAATTCAACCCCGGCATGAGCAATCCCGGCGTGGTCAATGTCTGCCGGAGGCTGGCAGGCGGGCCAGAAACAACGCAATGGCGTCTGCGGCCCGGATATGCAGGTCGGCACGTTCCGGATCAAATCGCCGCGCGTCCAGTTCCGAGCGCAGCCAGGTCATCTGGCGCTTGGCCAATTGGCGGGTGGCATGAATCGCACGATCACGAAACGCGGCTGCGTCGCTGCGACCTTCCAGGTATTCCCGCGCTTGGCGGTAGCCAACCGCGCGCCAGGCCGGAAGGTCGGCAGGAAGATCGGAGCGTTTCAGCAATGCCTGCACTTCCTCGAGGAATCCCGCCGCCAGCATTATGTCTAAACGCGTAGCGATGCGCTCGCGCAATACGCGGCGGTCCGACGGAAACAGGCTCAGTTTGAGGATCCGCCACGGCAACCTTGCGTGCGCCTTACCTTGTTGAGCGGACAGCGGACGACCTGTCAATTCAATCACTTCCAGGGCGCGCTGGATACGCTGTGGATCGCTGGGCCGGATGCGTGCCGCCGCCACCGGATCGCGTTCGGCCAGCTGAGTATGCAATGCGATCCAACCGATACGCTCGGCCTCAGCCGCCAGGCGCGCCCGCAGGTCGGCATCGGCTGCCGGCAGCGGCGACAGCCCGCGTTCGAGGGCGTGGAAATACAGGCTGGTACCGCCAACCAGCATCGGCACGCGGCCCCGCGCTGTGATTTCCTGCATTGCCTCGAGCGCGTCGTCGCGAAACTGCGCCGCCGAATAGGCATCCCCGGGGTCGCGGATATCGATAAGCCGATGCGGAAACCGTGCAAGGGTGGCCGCGTCCGGCTTGGCCGCACCGATATCAAGGCCGCAATACACAAGCGCCGAATCCACGCTCACGAGGTCCACTGGAAAGCGTTCGGCTAGCGCGCACGCGCAGGCGGTCTTGCCCGATGCCGTCGGTCCCATCAGGAAAATGCCAAGCGGGCGCGCATCCGCACGCGTCATGGGGAAAGGAATTTCAGCAACTCCAGCGATTGCGGGGCGGCAGCGCGTGCAAGCCATGTTGCGCTCAAGGGTGACCATTCGCAACGCTCGATGCGCCTGACTGTGACATCCCCCGGCCCACCAATCTGCGCAAACGGCAACCGGCCGACCCCGGCATTCACCTATAATCATGCATTCGGCACCGGAGAAGACGATGACGCAATCCATGAAGGCCCTGGTCAAGCGCGATGCCGCGAAGGGCATCTGGATGGAGCAGGTACCGATCCCTGAAATCGGACCCAACGAGGTGCTGATCCGCCTCGAGAAGACCGCCATCTGCGGAACCGACCTGCACATCTACGAATGGAACGAGTGGGCGCAGCGCGTGATCAAGCCGGGCCTCACGATCGGTCACGAGTTTGTCGGGCGCATCGTTGAAATCGGCAATGGCGTACGCGGCTACAGCGTCGGGCAGCGCGTGTCCGCAGAAGGCCATATCGTGTGTGGCCACTGCCGCAACTGTCGCGCAGGCAAACAGCACCTTTGCCCGCACACGATCGGTATCGGCGTCAATCGCAACGGCGCATTCGCCGAATACATCGCGATGCCGGCATCCAATCTGTGGCCGATACCGGATCAGATTCCGTCCGAGCTGGCGGCATTTTTCGATCCTTACGGCAACGCGGCACATTGCGCGCTGGAGTTCGATCTGATCGGTGAAGACGTGCTGATAACCGGCGCAGGCCCGATCGGCATCATCGCTGCAGGCATTGCCAAGCATGTGGGCGCGCGCAATGTCGTGGTCACCGACATCAATGATTATCGCCTGAAGCTTGCCGCCGACATGGGCGCCACGCGCGTCGTCAACGTGTCACGCCAGCCGCTCGGCGAAGTGGTCAAGGATCTGCACATGGAGGGGTTCGACGTCGGCATGGAAATGTCCGGCAATCCGCGCGCGTTCGCCGACATGCTGAACTGCATGTACCACGGCGGCAGGGTCGCCCTGCTCGGCCTGCTGCCGAATGGCGCCGGCGTCGAATGGGACAAGGTGATCTTCAAGGGCCTGACCCTGCATGGCATCTACGGGCGGCGCATGTACGAAACCTGGTACAAGATGACGCAGATGCTGCTGAGCGGCTTTCCGCTGCAGAAGGTCCTCACCCACCAGATCCATGTCGATGATTTCCAGAAGGGCTTCGACCTCATGGAATCGGGTCAGTGCGGAAAGGTGGTTTGTTCCTGGAATTGAGGCGCGCTCCACGCTGGCGTACCGTCAGGGGCATCGTGCGCTGTTCGGATCCGGAGAAGCGTGACAACTCGCATCGACGCAAACGTGCTTCGTTGCGTTAGGTACCCTCATGATTTGAGCCCGCACCTTAGGTCGATGAAGCCCGATCCCATCAGCGATTACCCGCAGGAGCCGCCGCTCGCCGATGCGCTTGAGGCGTTGCCGGACGGGCCGCTCGTTGTCGCGTTCAGCGGCGGCCTCGATTCGAACGTGCTGCTCGCACAGCTTGCGGAGCTGCCTGCGGCGCGCGCGCGCAAGCTTCGCGCGTTGCACGTTGATCACGGCCTGCACGCCGACAGCGCACGCTGGGCGGAGCATTGCACGCGCGTTGCGGCGACGCTCGCAGTACCCATCATCATTGCGCCAGTCACTGTCGACCGGAAGAGCGGCTTCGGCCTTGAAGCTGCCGCTCGCGATGCACGCCATGCAGTATTCGAACAGCATCTTGTCGGCGGCGGCATTGTCGCGCTGGCCCACCATCGCGACGATCAGGCCGAGACGGTTTTGCTCAAGCTGCTGCGCGGTGCCGGACCGCAAGGCGTGGGTGCGATGCGCCGATTGCGACCGCTCGGCGACGGATGGTTGTGGCGTCCACTGCTCGACTGTCCGCGCAGCGAACTGCTGGCATATGCACAGCGACGCAAGCTTTCCTGGATTGAAGACCCATCCAATGAGTCGAGCCGGCACGACCGGAATTTCCTGCGCAACGAAATCCTGCCGCGCCTGCGCGAGCGCTGGCCGCAGGCGGACGCGAACCTCGCGCTGAGCGCCGCATGGGCGCGCGATGCAGCACTGCTGATCGAGGATCAGGCCGCTGCCGAACTGCCGCGCGTTCATGGGCCCGAACCGGCCAGCATGCACATCGCCGAATGGCTGGCACTGTCATCCAGCGTGCGCGATGCGGTGCTGCGTCGCTGGTTGCGTGATCTGGGTCTGCAGGAACCGAGTCGTGCCCAAGCGGACGAACTGTTGCGTCAACTGCACAGCGCACGAGCCGACCGTCTGCCGCATGTGCGCTGGCAGCAGACCGAGGTACGTCGTTATCGCGAGCTGCTGTACGCAATGCCGGTGCGCGCCTCACCGGGCCGCGGCTGGCAGCGGTCGTTTGACGGAACGCCCCTGCAACTTCCTTGCGAGTTGGGACAACTGAGCCTGATCGACACGCACGGGTCGATCGTGCGCATGACAGATCCGCTGAGCGTGCGATTCCGGCGCGGTGGCGAGCGCATCCTGCTGCCGGGGCGCCAACATCGCAGCGAATTGCGCGATCTGCTGCAGCAGGCAGGCGTGCCACCATGGGAGCGCGAGCGGCTGCCGATGCTCATTGACCGCAACGACGATGTCATCGCCGTCGGCGAGCGCTGGACCGGTGCCAAGGCGCAATCGATGTTCGATCGCCTCGATTGCCGTCTGCACTGGAACCGAACTGCGGATTGATCTTGTCTCGCCGCTACATTAGTGTGCCGCCATGCCGAAGGAATCGATGTCGAAAAATTCAGCGCTCACCGAAGCAACCGCTGCAGATGCCGGTTCAGTCGCCGAGTTCGAAAAGTCGCTGGACGAACTCGAGACGCTGGTCGAGCGTATGGAACAGGGCGAGATGAGCCTCGACGATTCTTTGAAATCGTTCGAACGCGGTATCGCGCTGTACCGCAATTGCCAGAGCACGCTCGAGCAGGCTGAACTCAAGGTGCGCCAGCTTTCCGATCCGGCGTCGCCCGAATCGGGTGAACCCTTCGGCAGCCCATGATCGATCCCACCCCGATGTACCCTGTCTCGCTCGGCGTTGCGGGGTCCGGCTTCGGGGGCATCGATCCGACCCAGCCCGAACCAGCCGTCGGGATTTCAAGAAGTTCATCTTGACTCGATCACATCACGAATTGCTCCCGGCGCTGCATGCGCTGCGTGTCCATGCGGATCAGACCCTGCTGCAGGCGCTGCCAGGTGAGGACGATGCCCCGCGCGAACTGCATCGCGCGATGCGTTATGCGGTACTCAATGGCGGCAAGCGGCTGCGAGCCATGCTGGTCTACGCGACGGGCCTGGCGCTGGGCGCTTCACTCGACCGTCTCGATGCACCAGCCTGTGCGGTGGAGATCATCCACGCCTACTCGCTCGTGCATGATGACCTTCCGGCCATGGATGACGACGATCTGCGCCGCGGTTTGCCAACCTGCCATGTCGCGTTCGGCGAAGCCATGGCGATCCTCGCCGGCGACGCGCTGCAGGCCCTTGCGTTCGAGTGTCTCGCCAACGATGCCGCCAAGCAGGCGCATGCGGAGCTCGGCGTCGCCATGCTGCAAACACTCGCAACGGCCTGCGGTTCGCAGGGCATGGCCGGTGGTCAGGCACTGGATCTTGGTGGCGTCGGAAAGATGTTGACACCCGCGCAACTGGAGCGCATGCACGTGCGCAAGACCGGCGCACTGATCCGTGCATCGGTCCGGCTCGGTGCGCTGGCCGCGGGATGCGCGGAATTGACCGTACTCGAACCGCTGGATCGCTACGCGCATTGCATTGGCCTGGCGTTTCAGATCCGCGACGACATCCTCGATGTGGAAAGCGAATCGGCGCAACTCGGCAAGACGGCCGGCAAGGATCAGGCCGCCGCCAAACCGACCTACCCGGCGATTCTCGGCATGGCTGAATCACGTCGGCAACTGGCGGCGTTGACCGCGCAGGCGCTGGATGCGCTGCCTGCCTCACTTGAAGATGCAGGTCAACTGGCGGATCTGGCGCGGTTTGTTGCCGATCGTTCGAACTGAGCCGATCGCCTCATGCCGAGGAGCGTGGGCGGTAGAAACTTGGGAAAGCGAGATTGGGCTACGCAGCCCGAAGATTTCTGCCGCCCACGTTCCTAGATCGATGGGATCTGCAGCACGTCACCGGTGCGCAGCAAACCACTGGTATCGAGGTGATTGGCGCTGCGCAGCGTGTTGAGGCTGACCCCATATTGGTGAGCGATTCCGCTCAGTGTCTCGCCGCGCGCCACGCGATGCAGGTCGCGCAATGTTCCACCTGGCGTATCCGCCGCCTTCGCGAGAGTCATTGCCGGCGCGCGCTTGCGGCTCGCACGAGCCTGCACATCGCTCACTGAAATGTTGTCCGCGGCGGCGATCGCATACCAGGTGCCGGGCGGTGGCGTGTTGGTGACGTAGTTGCGGATACCCTTCAGCACCGCACCCGCAATCTCGTCGCGGTGGCGCGGATCCTTGAGGCGGCGCTCCTCGGCCGGATTGGTGATGAACCCGGTTTCCACGAGTATCGAGGGCACGTCGGGCGAGCGCAGCACCACGAAGTTGGCACGTTCCACGTAACCGCGATGCGTTTTTCCGAGCGTACGCAACGCGGCGAGTACGTCGCGCGCGAGCCCATTGCTTGCGCTCATGGTGGCGCCCTGCGACAGGTCCAGCAGCACCGCGGCGAGTGTGTCGTCCTTGTCGTCCAGCGACACGCCGCCCACGAGGTCGGCGCGATTTTCACGATCCGCGAGCCAACGCGCAGCTTCGCTGGTGGCCCCGCGCGGCGACAGTACCCACACCGAGGAACCACGCGCGTCACTGGATGTGAACGCATCCGCATGAATCGACACGAACACGTCGGCCTTGCCCTCGCGTGCTTTGCGATAGCGTTCCTTGAGCGGAATGAAATAGTCGCCGTCGCGGGTCAGGATCGCGGACATGCCCGGCTCGCGATCGATGCGCTCCTTCAGCGCACGCGCTACCGCAAGGGTGATGACTTTTTCGCGTGACTTGGTCGGGCCGATCGCGCCGGGATCCTCGCCACCGTGCCCCGGATCCAGCGCCACGACCACGTTGCGACCGATTCCCGGGAGCGCCTCGGCAACCGTCCTGACCGACGCAGATCCGGATTTCGGATACAGGTCCACGACCAGCCGATAACCGAGCTTGTCGGCCGGCTTCAGCAGGAAACTCTTGGGACGCACGTCTTCATCGAGGTCGAAGACCACGCGCACGCCATCCTTGTGCTTGCCGCTGCGCACGTTCATGAGCAGCCCGCCCGCCTTGTCCGGCGCGGTGAAAGCCTTGGCGAACCGGCTCGCAGAGATATCCAGCACGATGCGATTGGGGTGTTCGAGTTGGAACAGCTTGTAGTCGAGTGGGCCGGATACGTCGAACACCGCACGGGTGCGTTCGGGGCTCGCCCAGACCCGCAATGCCTCGACATCCGCAGCCAAAGCCGTGCCCGCAACCGTGAGCAATACGGGAGCCAGCAGCCTAATCACAAGCGCTGCAAACCGGCAATTTCGGTGGGCGCTGTCGCACATATCCGGTATTGAACTGAAAAAATCAGATTAATTCAAGTTTTTTCTCTTGTAAATCCGAACTATGGCGGCGATACCTCATCTCCAATCAAGGTAAAGCTGCGAAGCGCATGATCGGCAAATACTGTGTGAAAGCGGTTCGGGCGCTATGACAGCGATGCAAGTAGCCGCCGGCCTCGTTTGCTGGTTGCTGTAATCAGGAGATCACGAACCAGCTTGGCATGCTGCAGTTTCAGCACCAGATCCGGATGCGGCAGCCCCGCCCGTCCCCGTTCCGGCCATTCAACGAGCATTACCGCCTTCGGTGTAACAAGATCGGCGAGACCGAGCCATTCCAGCTCATCGGCACCGGCAATGCGATACAGATCCAGATGGTGTGCATGCAGCTCGCCGATGCGATAAGACTCGATGAGGCTGTAGGTGGGACTCTTGACGCGCTCCTCGACCCCGAGCACACGCAGCAGCGCGCGCGCAAACGTCGTCTTGCCGGCCCCCAACTCACCTTCGAGAAAGATCACGCCGCCTGCATGCAGACTTGGCGCCAGACCTGCCGCAAGCGCGGTGAGTGCCGGCTCATCGAGTGCCGTGAACGAGCGCGTCGCCGCGGGCTGTCCGGAGCCGGGTTGTCCGGAATCCGATGGCGCGCAATCAGGGGTCACGGGAGCAGGGTCCATCGGCGGCATTTAGCATGAGACGCAACATGTCGAGCAGGTCGCTGGCGATCAGGCCACGCGGCACAACACCGGCCGCCGCATCGCCGGCGCGCGCGTGCGCGGCAACACCAAGCCGCGCCGCATCCCATGCATCGAGTCCTTGTGCGAGCAGCGCGGCAATCACGCCGGTCAGCACATCGCCCATGCCCGGCGAGGCCATGCCCGGGTTTCCCCAGCGGCACACCGCGACCCGACCATCAGGATGCGCGATGAGACTACCGGCACCCTTGAGTACCACCACCGATGAATAATGCAGCGCCAGTTCACGCACGGCTGCGAAACGATCGCGCTGCACGGCAGCGGCGTCGCAATTGAGCAGGCGCGAAGCCTCACCTGGATGCGGTGTCAGCACGGTACAGTCCGGAAGCGGCCGCGGCGCCGCAGCGAGCAGGTTGAGTGCATCGGCATCCACAACGGTCGCCCGGCCCGCATCGAGTGCGCAATGCCATAGCGCCCGTCCCCACTGGTCCTGCCCGAGGCCCGGGCCGAGCGCAATGGTCGTCGCGCCCTCCAGCATCGGCGTGAGCGCTTGCGGGCCGTCGATCCCGCGCACCATGAGTTCGGGGCGCGCCGCAAGGATCGCGGTGACATGCGCGCTACGGGTAGCAACACTGACCAGTCCCGCGCCGCAACGCAACGCGGCTTCGCCGGTCAAGCGGATCGCGCCGCCCATGCCGTGATCGCCGCCGATGGCGAGCACGTGCCCGAAGTTGCCCTTGTTGGCGTTGTTGCGGCGCGGCGCGAGCAGGCGATCGATATCGAGCTCGATGAGCCGCGCATCGATGTCGATTCCGTCGAGCGCAGCCTCGGGGATACCCAGCGTCGCCAGTTCGGTTTCGCCGCAGACATCGAATGCGTCACCGGTAAACAGGCCGCGCTTCCAGGCAACGAATGTGGTGGTTGCGTGTGCCCGCACGCAGGGACCGGACAGCATCCCGGTATCGGCATTCAGACCCGATGGCAGATCCAGCGCGAGGACCGGCAGGTGCGTGGCATTGAGTGCATCGACCAGCACCGCGGCAACCCCGTCGAGCGGGCGCGTGAGACCGGTGCCGAAAAGTCCGTCCACCACGACATCAAACGGTGCAATGCGCGTTTCGACGTCGGCAACGCGGATGGTTCCGCCGGCTGCGACAAAGCGATCGCGCGCCTTTGCGGCATCGCCGCTGCTTTCACCCGCAAGCACGAGAACCTCGACAGCAAGGCCGACCTTCAGCGCCTGCTCGGCGACCAGAAATGCATCGCCGCCATTGTTGCCGCGACCGGCGAGCACCAGAAGGTGCCGCGCTGCCGGCCAATGCCGGCGCAGGTTCGCAAACGCCGCGTTCGCGGCACGCTGCATCAGGGTGAATCCGGGGATCGCACAGCCGTCGATGGCCGCGCGGTCAATCGCGCGGACCTGTTGCGCGGTGTACAGCGCGTTCGGGTGCAGATTCGTATCCGGGTCGGCCATCGTGCAATTATAGACGCGCGTCGAAACGGCGGAACTGGATGTTTCGCCGTCGCGAAAAGCGGCATGCGGCCATTTGTGCGCTGGCTGCTGCGGTTCGATCACGTGATGCGCACCCTTTTCGCCCCATTCTTCATGCCAATCAGAATGTCCCGTACTGATGACAACGCGGTCGGCAACAGCGCACAGGCGCAGCGAACGGCCGGCTCCGGTGCGGTCGACTCCGGTGCAATCGACTTCAACACGATCAACTTCGATGTGCTTGCCGCCGACATCAAGCGCTGGGGCGCGGAGCTGGGTTTCGGCGCTACCGGCATCACCGGCGTCGAGCTCGCCAAGGACGAGGCGCATCTGCTCAACTGGCTGGGCGCGGGCCATCACGGCAACATGGAATACATGCAGCGGCACGGCACCCGGCGCAGCCGACCGGCGGAACTCGAGCCCGGTACGGTACGAGTGATCTCCGTACGGCTCGACTACGCGCCGCCGGATATCCGCAACGCATGGGACGTGATCGCGGACCCAAGCCTCGGATACGTGTCGCGCTACGCACTCGGCCGCGACTACCACAAGTTGATTCGCCCGCGCCTGCAGCGACTGGCCCGACGCATCGCGGCGGTCACCGGCGACTTTGCGTACCGCGCCTTCACCGACTCGGCGCCGGTGCTGGAAAAGGCGCTCGCGCGCAACGCGGGGCTGGGTTGGATCGGCAAGCACACACTGCTGCTGAGTCGCGACGCGGGATCGTATTTCTTCCTCGGTGAGATTTACACGGACCTGCCGCTGCCGGTGGACGCGCCGGTTGGCGAATACTGCGGGACCTGTACCCGCTGCATCGAGGTGTGCCCGACCCAGGCGATCATCGCGCCATATCAGCTCGATGCGCGACGCTGCATCTCGTACCTCACGATCGAATCGCGCGATGCGATTCCAGTCGAGTTGCGCAAACCGATCGGCAACCGCATCTTCGGCTGCGACGACTGCCAACTGATCTGCCCGTGGAACAAGTTTGCGCAGGTCACTCAGGAAACCGATTTTTCACCGCGCCACGGACTCGATGGCGAACGCCTGATCGTGTTGTTTGCATGGAACAAGGAGGAGTTCCTGCGCCGCACCGAAGGCATGGCTGTCCGTCGCGCAGGTTATACCGGCTGGCTGCGCAATATCGCGGTTGCACTCGGAAATGCGGAATCCAGTCCCGACGTTGTGGCCGCACTTCGCTCGCGCGCGGACGATCCGTCGGAACTGGTCAGGGAACACGTCGCCTGGGCGATCGCCCAGCACGGGAGAGGAGAAACGGGATCAAGTGAGCGGTGAGCGAACAGTTTCGGACTATCGGCAGCCTGCTTCCCGATTCCCTATTCCCGATTCCCAGCTCTCAAGCCGCCTGCTGCGGAATCGATCGATTCATGTGCGTCAGCCTGTTCTTGCTGTCGACATAGACCAGAGTCGGCTGGAACGTGGCGAGTTCGGCTTCGGACAGCGTCGCGTACGCACAGATGATGATCAGATCGCCCGGCTTGGCACGATGAGCCGCTGCACCATTTACGGAAATGGTGCCGGCGTTGTCCTCCGCGCGAATGGCGTAGGTGGAAAAGCGCTCTCCATTGTCGACGTTGTAGATATGGATCTGCTCGTACTCGCGGATCCCGGCAACGTCCAGTAGACGACCGTCGATTGCGCACGAACCCTCGTAATGAAGCTCGGCGTGGGTCACCGTGGCCCGGTGGATCTTGGCTTTGAGCATGTTCAACTGCATCACTGATCTCTTGCGTGTGATCTGTCGACCGCGAATGTTGCGTGCATGCAACACCGGCACAATTATATCATTTGATCGATGTTGCAACGCAACAAACCACCATCGCGAGTTCTGCTTTCATTCACGTTTCCCAATGGAAACAACGCGATAACCCTGCGGATACACAAAAAAAACCCTCGAGGCGTATACGCTCGAGGGTTTCAATCGGAGTGACGATTACTACAATGCGCCCTGCATGCCTTGGGCAACGGCTTGCGTTGCAAAAATCCCAACGGCGTGGGGAGAATACCACAGTGTTGCGGAAAATGTCACTAGCTGGTTCAACGCCACGAAATGCATTGGCGGTGAGAGATCCGTTGCGCGTGGAAAGCTACACCGGCAGGTTGTCAATCAGCCGCGTGGACCCAGCGCGGGCTGCAATCAAGGCAATCGCATCTTCGCTGCTGCCCGCCGCGGCCGGCTCAAGATCCGCCGCCCGGCGCAGCACCGCATAGTCGGTAACCAGTTCGTGCGCCGCGAGTCGCGCCGCAGCCTCGCGCTCGATCGCGTCGACACTGCCCCCGTTGCGGAACTGGCCGGCCATCCACTGGAGAGTGGCGTGAATGGCCGAGGCGTTGCCGCGCTCGCACGCAGACAGATAACGGTTGCGCGAACTCATCGCCAGGCCATCCGCTTCGCGCTGCGTCGGCACCGCCTCAATGTCGATGGCGAATGCAAGATCGCGTACCAGCTGGCGGATCACCAGCAACTGTTGATAGTCCTTGCGCCCGAACACCGCAACGTCCGGCTGCACGATGTGGAATAGCGTCGTGACCACGGTCGCGACCCCGTCGAAATGACCCGGACGGATTGCCCCTTCGAGGATTCGTCCGAGAGCGCCGACACCAACGCGCGTCCCCGCATCGGCACCGCCAGGATAGATTTCCCGGACGGATGGAAAGAACACCGCCTCGCAGCCCGCTTGCGACAGTCCGTCGATGTCTTCGGTTGGCGTGCGCGGGTAGCGTTCGAAGTCCTCGTCCGGACCGAACTGGGTCGGATTGACAAAAACGCTCGCAATCACGCAATCGGCGCGTTTGCGTGCATGGCGCACCAGCGCGTAATGGCCAGTATGCAAATTGCCCATGGTAGGCACGAACCCGATGCGTGATCCGTCGTTGCGTTGCGTGCCGACGAAGGCACGCAACTCGCCGGCGGTCTCGAAAACCGGCAGGCGCGCCGTCATGCGACCCGCTCGGTAGCCACGCGGATCAGTACTCCTGCTCGGCAGTCGGAAACGTGCCGTCGCGCACCGCCTTGGCGTAGGCAGCCAGCGCATCCGGTATCGACTCCGCGCCGGCGAGGAAATCCTTGCTGAACTTCGGTCGTTTGCCCGGCGTTATGCCGAGCAGATCGTAGATCACGAGAATTTGTCCGTCGCAGTCCGCGCCCGCACCGATGCCGATAGTCGGGATCGCAACATCGCGTGTAATCTCGGCGGCAAGCGCAGCAGGTACGCATTCAAGCACCAGCAGGTCCGCGCCCGAATCGGCAATCGCGCGCGCATCCTCTCGCAGTCGTTGCGCTGCCTTCTCCTCGCGGCCCTGCACGCGGTATCCGCCGAGCTTGTGCACCGATTGCGGGGTCAGCCCGAGATGCGCACAAACCGGCACATCGCGCTCGCTCAGTGCGTGCACGACATCGCAAACCCAGCCTGCGCCTTCGAGCTTGACCATGGTCGCACCGCCTTGGGACATGAGGCGCGTCGCCGTATCCAGCGCGGCTGGAATGTCGCGAAAACTCATGAACGGCATGTCCGCGACGAGCAATGCATGCGTCGTGCCACGAGCGACGCAGCGCGTGTGGTACACGATCTCATCGACCGTGACCGGCAACGTGCTGGAGTGTCCCTGCACGACCATCCCGAGCGAATCGCCGACCAGCAGCAGATCGATGTCCGCTGCATCGGCAAGTGCCGCAAAGCTCGCATCATAGGCAGTCGACGCGACGATTTTTTCCTCGTTGCGCTTCTTCTCGCGAAGCTGCGGAGCGGTGATCGGTTTGCGTTTCGGGTTGCGGGTAGAGCTTGTGTACATGACGACTCCGTGAGTCTGGAGCAATGTTGCCTGCAGCGGGGGTGTCTCAGGCAATGACGGCGCATTGCGTAGTGTCGACCTGCGCGAGCAGCGAGGCGACGCTGCCGCGCCCCGGCACGATGAGTTCGGGTTCGAGTTCGTGCAATGGCATCAGCACGAACGCGCGCCGATGCAGATACGGATGCGGCAGCACCAGACCGGGCTCATCAAGCATGACATCATCGTACAGCAGCAGGTCAAGGTCTATGATGCGGGGCCCCCAGCGACGGTCTGCGCTGCGAATGCGCCCCTGATCGCGTTCGATGTCTAGCAAATTGCTCAACACGGCCCGCGGTCCATCATCGCAAAGCACCTCGGCGACCGCATTGACGAACGGCGGCTGCTCGACCTCGCCCCACGGCGCGGAGCGATATAGTCGCGATTGACGAACCATTAGCCATCCGGATCGGTTCGCAAGAGCCTCCAGCGCTGCACGCACCTGAACAAGCGGGTCGTCCATGTTGCTGCCGAGACCCACAAACACCCGCGCAGGACGCGGATCGCTCATTCCTCGCCTGCGCTGTCGCGATCCGAAGCGCCGGAGGATGCCTGTGCACGTGATCGCGAACTGCTGCGTCGGCGTCCGCGACGCTTGCGCGGCTTCGCGGCATCGCCATCACTGGTACCCGCGCCAGTTTGTGCGGCAAGCAGGATGTCGCTGAGCACGTTTGGTTCGAGTTCTTGCGCCTCGGTCCACCACGCGCCAAGTGCGGCGATGGCTTCCGACTCGGCCGCACGCAGGACGAGGAAGTCGTAAGCAGCGCGAAACCGCGGATGGCCAAGCAATGCAAACACGCGGCGTTTGCTCGACTGCGTGAAGCGCGGTTGCAGGCTCCAGATTTCCTCCATGCTAAGCGCAAAACGACGTGGGATCGCCACCCGGCGAGCCTGTTCGGACAGCACGCGGTCAGCAGCTTGTTGATGAGCCACCGCCGGTTCCATGCCCTGCTCGATCAATACGCGCTCACGCTCGCAAACCGGCTCCCACAACATCGCCGCGAACAGGAACGCGGGCGTGACCGGCTTGCCGTCACGAATCCGCGTGTCGGTACTCGTGAGCGTTCCCTCCAGGAGCTTGCGAAACTGGATGGCGTTGGGACCGGCCAGCGAGCGCACCGTGGCCGGAAAAATGTGCGTGAGAAGTCCGTATTTCTCGAGCGTGCGGAAGCTCGCGAGGCTGTTTCCGGTGAGAAACATCTTGAGAGATTCATCGAACAGGCGCGCCGGCGGTGCGTCCCCGAGCAAGCTGCCCAATGCGGCGAACGGTGCTGCTGTTTCGGGCTCGATATCGAAATCAAGCTTGGCCGCGAGCCGCGCGGCACGCAACATGCGTACCGGATCTTCCCGATAGCGCACTTCCGGATCTCCGATCAGGCGCAGCAGGCGCCGCCCCAGATCGGCCATGCCACCAGCGTAGTCGCGCACACTGAAATCCGAGATGTCGTAATACAGGGCGTTGATCGTGAAGTCGCGCCGGATCGCGTCTTCTTCGATGGTGCCGTACACGTTGTCACGCACGAGCCGTCCATCTACCAGATGCCGGTCGCCGCTGCCATCGTCACAGATACCGCGAAATGTCGCGACTTCGACAATTTCCCGACCGAACACGACATGTGCGAGCCGGAAACGCCGCCCGATCAGGCGGCAATTACGGAACAGCGCGCGCACCTCATCCGGTCGCGCATCAGTCGCCACGTCGAAATCCTTCGGATGGCCGCCGAGCAGCAGGTCGCGCACGGCGCCGCCGACAAGAAACGCTGCGAAACCGGCTTCCTTGAGACGGTACAACACGCGCAGGGCACCCTTGGATATGTTCTCTCGCGAGACGCGGTGCTGCGGTCGGGGAATGATGGTTGCGGTGATTCCGGAACGATCAGGTATGGAGTTTATCGAGGCTGTCATTCCAAGGGATTGGTCGCTCTTTGTGAAGAGTGCGGCCAAGGATGGCCGCTTCTTGATTTCCGCGATCATGGATGATCGCAAAACTTGTTGAAGAGTGCGGCCACGGATGGCCGCTGTTTGATTCTCGCGATCACGGGCGATCGCAAAACCTATCCAAGAGTGTGGCCAAGGATGGCCGCTTCTTGATTCCCGCGATCAGGGATCGATCGCAAGAAAATCCCTTATACTACGCGTCCGCACGGAAACCCAAACTTTGCTCCCTTCGTCTAGCGGTCCAGGACGTCGCCCTCTCACGGCGAAAACACGAGTTCGATTCTCGTAGGGAGCGCCATTGGTTTTTGCGATCGTTCGTGATCGGATGAAAATCAAAAAGTGGCCATCCGTGGCCATACCCATCAATTCCTTTGAGATCATCCCTGATCGCGTGGAGCAAGAAGCGGCCATCCCTGGCGCTCTTCACGAAAAGCCATGACCTTCGTTGTTACCGACAACTGCATCAAGTGCAAATACACGGATTGTGTCGAGGTGTGTCCAGTGGACTGCTTTCACGAAGGGCCGAACTTCCTCGTGATCGATCCGGAAGAATGCATCGATTGCACCTTGTGCGAGCCGGAATGCCCGGCCATCGCGATCTTTCCCGAAGACGACGTCCCGGCCGGCCAGGAAAACTTCATCACATTGAACGCAGAGCTTGCAACGCAGTGGCCGGTGCTGACCGAACGCAAGGACGCACCTCCCGATGCGAAGGAATGGGACGGCAAACCCGACAAGTTGCCGCTGCTGGAACGCTGAAACATCGCGTCACGCTATCACGCGCTGACGCGCGGGACATTGCGCCGGCGCAACCGCGATCCGATTGCGCGTAGATGTCGGTCAATCGCGCCACGATCACGACATGCGTTCGCGCAAGGCCTTGAGGATGCGATCGGCCGCGTCGCGGCTGGCGCTGCCAGCTTCGCCGTCGATGGACACACGACTGCCATCATTTTCGGCAGTAACGCGGACCGTGAGGCTCACCTTGGTCGGTACTTCCTTGTTCGCATGACCGAAGGTGATGGCATTCTTGAACCAGCCGGCCTTTTCGGTGCGCTTTCCGGTTGACTCGATCTGGTAGGTAAGGCCCGCCTCGTCGCTGGAAACGATGGTTGCAGTGCCCGAACGAACCAGTGCAAGTCCCACGCGCGACCATGTGCTGGCCGGCGTATCGGCAACACGCAGGCCATCGCCGCTCAGGGTCACGCCAGCGCCTGGCGCCACGGCGGACAGTGATGTCGGCGGAGCTGCGCTGTTGATTACGGATGGTCTTTGCGAGATTTCGGTATCGCTCGTATCGCGCGCAGCCGGTGTGCTCGATGGCTTGGGAATAGTCAGTGCGGCGCTGGTATTGGGCATGTCGAGGCCGGGCGGTACTTCGAGCGGTCGTGCCTCCTGGCTTTTCTTGTATGCGTTGTCACTCGCACTGGATCGATTCTTGAAAAAACTGCAGCCCGTCAGCAGGCTGCCTATCAGGATCGCGCTGAGCAGCGCCGGAATAATACGGATCACAATAGTTTTCCCGTCTGGTTGTACGAGGAATGCCGGCCGGCAGTTTACCCGACCGCGCGGCGCGCTTCGATCAAGCCGAGTTTTTTGAGCACCTGTCGCGCCTCGGCGTGGTGGGCGGGTGAAAGGCTGAGCAATGGCAGGCGCATTGCCGGGGTACCAATGTCGAGCTCGGCAAGGCACCATTTGACCGGAATGGGATTCGGCTCGATACCAAGCAAACGGTACAGAGGCTGCAGGTCCCGATCCCTCTGGTCCGCTTCATCGGCATGGCCGGCGCGATGTGCGGCATGCAATTCCGACAGCAACGCCGGCGCCACGTTTGCAGCCACTGAGATCACGCCACTGGCTCCAGTACGCAAGGCGCGCAACCAGGTCGAATCGTCGCCGGACAGCACCGCGAACGCGGGTGCGGCGAACTCGGCCAGTGCCCGCATGCGTTCGGGCTCTGCGCGCGCTTCCTTGATGCCGATAATGTTGCCATGTGCGGTCAAACGCGCCACAGTTTCCGGCAACAGGTCGCCTGCGCTGCGCGCGGGCACATTGTAGAGCACCACCGGCAGACCACCCTGGTCTGCCACCATGCTGAAATGCCGATAGAGGCCTTCTTGGGTAGCGCGTACATAAGGTGGTACGACCACCAGCGCCGCGTCGGCGCCCGCCGCCGCGGCGCGGCGCGTCTGCTCGATCGTCTTGCGGGTGGATTGTTGCCCGGTACCTGCAAGAACCGGAACGCGTGCAGCCGTGTGCTGCCCGGTACGTTCGACCAAATCGGCGAATTCGCGCTCGTCCAGCGCCGCTGCCTCACCGGTTGAACCGGCAACGACCAAGCCGCTGGTGCCCGATTCGATCTGGTAGTCGATCAGGCGCACGAAATTTGCCGTGTCCAGCGCATCCGGACGACCGTCCCGATCATGGAACGGCGTTGCTAGCGCACACAGGCTGCCAGAGAGATTCTTCGCGGTAACAGATGGCTTGCTCAAGACGGCAATGGTACTGGGCCGCACACGAACATACCATCCTTGAGCCGGCCATCCTTGGCGAGCTTGGGAGAATCCGTTCAACGCTTCCTTGCGACCCCGACAGGCGCCAAGTATTCTGCCGTGTACTCCGCGATCATGCGGTTCCTTTCCAGGGCATCGAATTGAAGCAGGCCGACAAATCGTCGACAAGCGCGACGCCGCGCCCTCCGACGAACGAAAACTACTTGCTGATCAGTGCGTTCGCAGGGGTATCCCAGACGCCGCTGGTGGCCATCAGCAAACGCATCGCCGATGCTGGCTGCAATCTGGCCGAAGCGCGTGTGGCGGCGCTCGGCGCCGAACTTTCGGTGATTGCGCTTGCGCAAGGTTCCTGGGACGCGATCGCGAAGCTCGAAAATGCGCTGTCGCGTTTTGAGCGCGACGGCAACATGCGCCTCACCTATTTCCGTACCGGCGCCAAGCCGATGCAGCCGGATCTTCTGCCTTACATTGTGGAAGTCGTCGCCGCCGACAAACCGGGCGTGCTGTTCCAGCTCGCCGAGTTCTTCGCGCGACAGGGGATCAGCATCGAACAACTGCAATCGACACGCTATCGTGCGATGCAGACCGGTGCCGACATGTTTTCCGCACAGATCACAATCGGCATTTCCAATACTTTGCACATCGCTGCGCTCCGCGATGATTTCCTGGAGTTCTGTGACGGGCTCAATCTCGATGCCATCATGGACCCGATGAAATTCTGACATGACTGTATCCCTCGGCAAGAAGGTTCCGGCACTGGCTGGCAAGGATCACGACGGCACCGAGATCGCGCTGGTGGATTTCGCCGATCGCCACGTGGTCGTGTACTTCTATCCAAAGGACAATACCGCCGGCTGCACGCGCGAAGCCGAGGATTTTCGCGACCTGTACCCGTCGTTCCGGCGTCGGCGCTGCGCGGTTCTCGGCGTGTCGCGTGACTCGTCTGCCTCGCACACGCGTTTTCGCGACAAGCTTGGCCTGCCCTTCCCACTGATCGCCGATACCGACGAAGCCTGGTGCCAGGCCTTTGGCGTGATCGGCGAGAAGATGCTCTATGGCAAGCGCCACCTCGGTGTCGTGCGCAGCACGTTCCTGATCGGTCCGGATCGGGTCCTGCGTGCGGAATGGCGCGGCATCCGCGTGCCTGGCCACGCGCAGAGCGTACTGGACTGGCTTGGTGCGAACCCGCCTGCCAAGGCAGCAACACGCAAGACGCCGGCAAGCTCCGAATGAGCCAACTGCCGGATTGTGGCGCGTGCGATGTGCTCGAACCTGCAGCCATATCGAACACCCCGACGTTTTCTCCTGAAATTCCCGAGGCCCGTGCATGATCCGAGGCAAACGCATATATGTACTCGACACGAATGTACTGATGCACGATCCCACGGCGCTGTTTCGCTTCAAGGAGCACGACGTGTTCATCCCGATGACAGTGCTGGAAGAACTCGATGCGGCCAAGAAGGGCACTTCGGAAGTCGCCCGCAACGCGCGCCAGGTCAGCCGTTTCCTTAACGAGATCGTCGAGAACGCGAACGGCAACCACATCGAGGATGGCTTGCCACTGCACATGCCACAAGGCCTGAAACTCGATATCGGCAAACGAAGCGGGCGGCTGTACTTTCAGACCAGCGCCAATCTGCCGCTGCCGGACGGGCTCGCGATTCCGGACAACCGCATCCTCGCTGCCGTGGTGACGCTGCGGGCGCAGCAGCCGAAGGTGCCAGTGCTGTTCGTTTCGAAGGACATCAACCTGCGCATCAAGGCCACCATTCACGGCATCGATGCGGAGGATTACGAGAACGATCGCGCGCTGGACGATTTCAGCCTGCTCTACAACGGCGTCACCGAGTTGCCGGGAGATTTCTGGGATCGGCATTCGGAGCTTCGGTCCTGGACCGAACACGGCGACACGTACTATGAGGTCAAGCGTCGCACCGACGAGGACTGGCATCCGCAGGAATGCCTTTTTCTACCTGGCGACGACGAGGTGGAACTGCGCGTGGTCGCGACAGAGGGCAAGCGCGCGACGTTGCAGATCATCGATGACTACCGCAGCGGTTCACACTCGATCTGGGGCATCACCGCGCGAAATCGCGAACAGAACTTTGCGTTGAACGTGCTCATGGATCCGGACATCGATTTCGTCTCGTTGCTCGGCACCGCCGGCACCGGCAAGACCCTGCTCGCGCTCGCGGCCGGACTCGCGCAGGTCATGGACCAGCAACGCTACCGCGAAATAATCATGACCCGCGCGACCGTGTCGGTGGGCGATGACATCGGTTTCCTGCCCGGAACCGAAGAAGAGAAGATGACACCCTGGATGGGCGCGCTGACCGACAATCTCGAAGTACTCGCCGCACCGCAGGAGGGTGGCGCCTGGGGCCGCGCCGCGACCAACGATCTGCTCGCATCGCGCATCAAGATCCGTTCACTCAATTTCATGCGCGGTCGCACGTTCCTCAGTCGCTACGTCATCATCGACGAGGCGCAGAACCTGACGCCAAAGCAGATGAAGACGCTGATCACGCGCGCCGGGCCCGGCAGCAAGATGATCTGTCTCGGCAACGTCGAACAGATCGATACACCGTACCTGACCGAAACCACATCCGGCCTGACTTATGCGGTGGATCGATTCAAAGGTTGGCAGCATTCCGCGCATGTGACGCTGCGCCGTGGCGAACGCTCACGCCTCGCCGATTTCGCGTCGGAAATGCTGTAGCCGGACCGCTGTAAAAAGCGGGGCGCCCGTCGAACGGGAAGACCACAAAAGCATCAAAAGCGCGTCAGCCACCAAGCCTGGAACTCGACCTGCTCGACGTTGCCGTCGCGCGCCTGGCGATACGACGGAATACCGAGGTAGTAGGGCGAAGAGGCGTAGCTGGCGAGGACGCCAAAATGCGTGTTGCGTGACAGCGCGCGCGACCAGGCCAGTGACAGCGTGCGATCGGCACGATCCTGCGACAGCGCACGTGCGAGCAGCGCCGAGGTCGGCTCGGGCTGCTGTCCGGTGCTGTAGCTCAACGCGAAATCGCCCAACGAGCGAGTGCGCAGGCTCCAGCCCAGACTGTAGACCGTGAGGTCGTTCCAGCGGAACTCCGGACTCGCACCATCGCCGAGCAGCGCCAGCATTCGGGTTGGCAGTGCCTGGCTCGTGAATGGTGCGATGTTGCTGTACATCACGCGCTCGACGCCCGCATCGATTCCCATGTTGGGTGTGATCGCATAGCGCAGCCCGATGCTTGCGTTCGCTGGTACATCGAACCGGCCGGGTTCCGAGAACTGTCCACGATAGTTGGCGAACGCGTCCATATTGATGCGCGACTGGTAGCCGGCGGTCCATTGCCAGCGATCTCCGAACTGCGTGCCGAAATCCACCCGTGCGCCGGCGCCGGACGATTCGTTGCCGGGCACGATCGCCGAGTACGGCAGATAACTCGCATCCACAAGCCCGATGCCGAGTGTCGCAAAACGTTGGTGCGCGAACAGCGCAGTGACGCTGAGGTTGCTCGATTCACCGATCGGGTAGCTCAACGACGGCGCAATGACGCTGCGTTCGATGCCGGGACATACCAATCCCGACGTAAACGATACGCTCAAACTAGACTGCGGCTGGTGCTCGAGGTTGAGCAACGCGCGGCTGTCGGTGCCCGCACCATAGCGATCGAGCACATTCGGTACGGAACGTTCCGAAGATGGACGGATTGCCCAGGAGAATGAAGGGGTAATGCTGGCCAGCGCATAGTCGCGCCACTGGCCGGGCATCTCGCGCGATTGCGAATCGCGCGCAGCCTGCGCCGCCGCCACGTTCGCACGATAGTCGCCCGACGCAGCGAAGACGCTGCAAGAAAGAGGGAGCGCCAGCGCAAGGCTGAGCGCTCCCATCCATCTCCCTGTGATTGCTGTTGCC
>CAJDWV010000040.1_pt1 | contig 21002 bp, 11 predicted proteins | sample 7391731 | NCBI WGS metagenome assembly CAJDWV01 (sample SAMEA7055746, study PRJEB34461) | soil metagenome | biome: terrestrial ecosystem; feature: Peninsula; material: soil | place: Antarctica | collected 2016
TCGTTGAAGCTGCGATCCAGCGACGAACCGCGATGGCCGGAGGTGCCAAACGCAACACGCTGTGCGGGCACGGTTGGATCCGGTTCCAGCGCAACGTAGGCATGAAGCAATGCATCCACGTCGACAAGAATGGATTTTGGCGCGGGCTTGCCGGCCAGCGGACTGATCTTCGTGCTCATGAGTTGCCCCGTCGCTGGTGGCGATAACGCCGGATCAGCGTATTGGTCGAACTGTCGTGGTGAAGTTCCGGTTCCTGGGCGCTCATGATTTCAGCTGCGCTCTTCTTGGCGAGCTGCTTGCCGAGCTCCACGCCCCACTGGTCGAACGAGTCGATATTCCAGATCGCACCTTGCACGAACACGCTGTGCTCGTACAGCGCAACCAGCGTGCCGAGTGTGTGCGGCGTGAGCCGCTGCGCGAGTATCGTGGTACTCGGCCGGTTGCCCTCGAAGGTGCGGTGTGCAACCAGCGATTCGGCGCAGCCTTCGGCGCGAACTTCCTCGGCCGTCTTGCCGAAGGCGAGCGCCTCACCCTGCGCGATCAGGTTGGCGATCAAGAGGTCGTGCTGTGAGCCGAGCGGATTCAGCGTCTCGCAGAAGCCGATGAAATCACACGGCACCAGCCGTGTTCCCTGATGCAGCAACTGGTAGAACGAGTGCTGGCCGTTGGTGCCCGGTTCACCCCAATAGATCGGGCCGGTCTTGTAATCCACGCGCTGGCCATCCAGGCGCACGTGCTTGCCGTTGCTCTCCATCGTGAGCTGCTGCAGATAGGCCGGGAAGCGTTTGAGGTATTGCGCGTAAGGCAGCACCGCGACGGTTGCGGCGCCGAGGAAGTTGGCATTCCAGATGCCGATGAGCCCCATCAGCGCAGGCAGGTTCCGATCCAACGGTGCGCTGCGGAAATGCTCGTCCACCGCGTGAAAGCCGGCCAGCATTTCGCGGAACGCGTCGGCGCCGATCGCGACCATGGTCGACAGGCCAATCGCCGAATCCATCGAATAGCGGCCGCCGACCCAATCCCAGAAGCCGAACATGTGTTTCGTGTCGATGCCGAATTTCTTCACTTCATCGGCATTCGTGGAAACCGCGACGAAGTGCTTGGCGATTGCCGCCTCGTCACCGAGCGCGGCGATGCACCAGTCGCGCGCGGCGTGCGCGTTGGTCAGGGTTTCCTGCGTCGTGAAGGTCTTGGAGCAGATGATGAACAGCGTTTCGCGTGCATCCAGATCGCGCGTGCCTTCCACAAAATCTGTGCCATCGACATTCGATACGAAGCGGAACTGCATGTCGCGATCGCTGTAATGGCGAAGCGCCTCGAACGCCATCACCGGGCCGAGATCCGAACCGCCGATACCGATGCTGATGACATTGCGGATGCGCTGCCCACTGTGACCTTTCCACTCGCCGCTGCGCACGCGTTCGGAAAAATCCGCCATGCGATCGAGCACGGCATGCACTTCCGGCACCACATTCTCGCCATCGACCATGATGGTGGCATCCGCGGGCGCGCGCAGCGCCGTGTGCAGCACCGCACGATCCTCGGTGGTGTTGATCTTGTCGCCACGGAACATTGCCGCGATACGGTTCGGCACTTCGCAGGCTTCGGCAAGGTCGACCAGCAGGCGCAGCGTCTCGTCCGAAAGTCGTTGCTTGGAATAGTCCATGTACAGACCCGCCGCCTCGCAGGACAGGCGCTCGCCGCGAGAGTCGTCTTCGGCGAACAGATCGCGCAGATGCCGTTTGCCGAAATCGGTGGCGTGGCGCGCCAGCGCCTGCCATTGCGGGCGCGACGTCAGCGACGCGGCGTGCGGAGCGTTTGTATCGTTAGCCATCACAACCTCACTTGCCGCTGCCAGCCGACTCAGCCTTGTCTGCAACCGACTTGAGCAACTTGTTCCAGGACTCGACAAACGCATCGGCACCTTCCTTCTGCAACTGCGTGGCCAGCGCATCGATATCCACGCCGGCCGCGGCAAACTCCGCCAGTACCGCTTCGGCATCGCCGCCATCCCGGTTGAGCACGCCATCAAGCTTGCCGTGGTCCTCGAATGCAATCAGAGTCTTGCCCGGAATCGTGTTGATCGTGTCCGGCGCGGCGAGCGCCTCGATGTACAGCGTGTCGCGCGCCTTGGGATCCTTGGTGCTGGTGCTCGCCCACAACAGTCGTTGCGGCAGCGCACCCGCATCGGCGAGCTTGCGCCAGCGCGACGAGTCGAGGAGCTCGCGATACGCGCGATACGCGCGCTGGCTGATCGCGATGCCGAGCTTGTCCACCAGCGTCTGCGGCACCTTGAGCGCGACCGCCTTGTCCCACCGACTCACGAACAATGACGCGACCGAACAAACCTTCGAATCAAGGCCCGCTTCGATGCGACGCTCGATGCCGCGCATGTAGGCTTCCGCGACGGCAACATACTGTTCCCGCGAGAACAGCAGCGTCACGTTGATCGGCACGCCCGCGAAGATGGATTCCTCTATTGCCGCAACGCCCTCGGGGGTGCCCGGAATCTTGACGAACAGGTTGTCGCAGTCGGCCTGGTCGTGAATACGCTTGGCGGCCTCGATGCTGCCATCGGTGTCGGCAGCGAGCAGCGGCGAGACTTCCATTGACACCCAGCCGTCGAGACCGGCGCTCGCCTTGTGTGCGGGCTCGAACAGTTTCGCCGCGCGGCGCAGATCCTCCAGCGCAAGCTCGATGAACAGCGCTTCGCCGGATTTGCCCGCGCCCGCCTTTTCCGCGATCGCGTCATCGTAGGCGTCGCTGCCACCGATCGCCTTCTCGAAAATGGAAGGGTTGGAGGTCAGACCCGTGATCGACAGTTCATCGATGTAGCGCTTGAGCGTACCGTCATCGAGCAGGTCGCGGGTGATGTTATCCAGCCACAGGCTCTGGCCGAGATCGTGCAATTTTCGGGTCGGTTTCATGTCAACTCCTGGTCAAGCGGTATCTGTCGAAAGCGCGCCCTGGATCGCCGGCGCGATGAGTTCATTGCGTCTGATTGCGCGCAAGTCGCCGATGCGGCCAACCGTCAGGTCGGGGGCAGGATCGGTGCTGCTGCTTTCAGCAGCATAATGCCCCTGGCGCACGAACACGGTTGTCAATTTTTCGCGGAGTGCGCGCTTCATCGCGGCCAGCAACGCGGGTTTATCGTCGATCATCACATGGTGACGCGCGGGATAGCGACGCAAGATCTCATCGGTGCGCTGGTCCTTGTGGATGTAGATCAGCACGCGGCCAGCGACCGCGTCCCACAGGCCACTGCGCTGGATTTTGTGCGGTTGGAACACGATGTCGCCATCAGAAACGATCACGGTGGTGCCGAGCTGCCGGAGATGACCAAGCGTGTCGAGTGCATGCGGATACAGGCGTTCGGCGAACGGGTAATCGAGCAGGAACTGCGCGATCAGCAGGACACGCGGGTCATCTACCACCTGTTCGCGAAAGCGCTGCAACGCGGTCAGGTAATCGGCGTAGCCGAATTCGTCGCGCAGCGATTCGTAGATCTCGCGATAGCGACGGCGCCCATCATCACCGAAGTCGGCGACCAGCCGCGCATCAAGGTCCGCGCTGAATCGATCGTTGTCGAGCAGGGTATTGTCGACGTCGACCAGAATCGCGATGTCGGGTTCGCTCAACATGGCGGTGAGTCGATCTTGTGCGGATCGTGCCAGCCTTCGCTGCCAGAGACGATGTCCTTTGCACTCGCCGGTCCCCATGTGCCGGGCTTGTAGGTTTTGACCTTGTGCGGATCGTCGAGTACCGGCTCGACCACCGCCCAGGCGGCCTCGACCGAATCGTCGCGCGTGAAGAGGGTGGTGTCACCGATCAGCGCGTCACCGAGCAGACGCTCGTATGGAGAGGAATTACTCGCTTTGCACTGGTGTGCGACCAGTTCCACCGGTTCGCCACGTAAGTTCTCGCCAGGCTTCTTGATGCGCGTGCCGATCGAGATCAGCACTTCGGGACTCAGGCGGAAACGGAATCGGTTCGATTCGGCGCGCGTGATCCGGTCGAAGACTGCAAGCGGAGGAAGCTTGAGGTCCACCACGACTTCGCACGCGGTCACCGGCATGCATTTTCCGGCGCGGATGTAGAACGGCACGCCGGCCCAGCGCCAGGTGTCTATGTGCAGGCGCAGCGCCGCAAATGTCTCGACATTGGAATCGGCTGCGACGCCCTTCTCCTTGCGATAGCCAATGAACTGCCCGCGCACCACTTCGGACGGGTCGAGCGGCCGGATCGCCCGGAACAGACGCAACTTTTCCGACCGCAATGACATCGCATCCGTGCCGGTCGGCGCATCCATTGCCAGCAGCGCGGTGATCTGCAGCAGGTGGTTCTGCACAACGTCGCGGATCGCGCCGACTTCCTCGTAGAAGTTGCCACGGCCTTCCACGCCGAAACTCTCGGCCATGGTGATCTGCACGTTGTCCACGTAATCACGGTTCCAGATCGGTTCGAGGAACGTGTTTGCAAATCGGAAGTACAGAAGATTCTGCACCGCATCCTTGCCGAGATAATGATCGATGCGGTAGATCGAGGATTCCGGGAACACCTCGTGCAGCGTATGGTTCAGCTTGCGCGCAGATTCAAGATCGCGGCCGAACGGCTTCTCGACCACTACACGCGAGGCGATGTCGCCCTTGCTGCCGAGGCCGGCATGCGCAAGTCCCTGCACTACCGGACCAAACAGGCTCGGTGGGATTGCCAGGTAATGCAGTGGCCGCTTGGCGTCGCCGAGTTCCTTGCGCAGCGCCGCGAAGGTCTTGTCGTCCTTGTAATCGCCATCGACGTAGCGAAGGCGGCTGCATAACTTGCCGAATGCGTCCTTGTCCATGTGGCCGTGCTGTTCGATGCTCTCGCGAGCGTGATCGCAGAACGCATCGCGGTCCCAGCCCGAACGCGCAACGCCGATGATGGGCATGTCGAGGCGGCCATCACGAACCAGCGCCTGCAGCGCGGGAAAGATCTTCTTGAACGCGAGATCGCCGGTTGCGCCGAAGAAAACGAAGGCGTCAGCGTTGTCTGAACTCATCGGCGGGCTCCTGATCGATCAAGAGATGGGTTGATTGTGCGGGAGGGCTTCGCGGAAGCTTGCGTGCGCATCCCAACGGTGCATTCTCACCGGTGCATCCTGAAGCGGCGTTGACGCGGCCATCCGCGGCAGGCTGGAACCGTATAAATCTGGATGCCACTCCAGCACCAGGATGAGTGCTCGTGCGGATTACCCGCGCGACTGCGCTAGCATGGCGGGCCGACTCGACGCGCGGATCGCAGAACGCCTCCGATTCGCAGCGTTGCAGGCGTCACGGCTGGTGTTCTCCGGTTCCGATGGTTCAGGCATTCATGAGCAATTCGATCATCAGTGATTCGATCCCCCAGGCGCCGCGCGTGCTGCTCGGCGAGCAGCAGTTGCGCGAGCACGCGCGCATGCTGGCGCGAACCTGCCCGCTGCTCGCGACGCCCGGACCCGACAGGCTGCTCGAAGGGCTCGCTGATGACGAGAAGCGCCTGGATGCCGCGTTCGTGAAGGCGAGGGCAACGGCCGCCGACAAGCGCTCGCTGGAACCGGCCGCCGAGTGGCTGGTCGACAACTTCTATGTGATCAAGGAGCAGATCAAGGAAATCCGTACCGGCTTGCCCAAGCCCTATCGCCGCCAGTTGCCGACCGTGCAGGCCGCGCATGCGCAAGCGACGCCGCGCATTCTGCGGCTCATGAGCGAGCTCGTCCAGCACGTCGACGGCAACGTGCGCGAACACGTGGTGCATGATTTTGTCGATGCGTTCCAGCAGGAAACCCACCTCACGATCGGTGAGTTATGGGCGATCCCGCTGATGCTGCGTCTGGCCCTGGTAAAGCAGTTGCGTCCCGTGGCCGAGTCGATCGTACGCCGCATCGACGATACCGAATCGGCGGCACGGTGGGCGCGACGGTTGCTGGAGACAGCGCGTTCGGCGCCCGCCGAAGTCGTGCAGACGGTCGCGGAGATGTCGCAACAACGCACGGATCTGTCGGCAGCATGGGTGGCCGAGTTCCAGCGTCGCACGCAGGGTCGCCATCCGGCGTTAGCGATGGCAGTGCTGTGGGTCGAGCAGCGCGTTGCCGCCGGACATCTGGATGTCGCGACGGTGCTGGAGAGCGAAAGCCGCGCACAGGCAATGGCGCAGGTTTCCATCAGCAACTGCATTTCGAGCTTGCGCATGATCGGGCGCGCCGACTGGTCGGCCCTGGTCGAAAGCGTCGGCGCGGTTGATGCGCAGTTGCGCGCGGATCCGGCCGGTGTGTATGCAGATATGGATTTCGCGACCCGCGACCATTACCGGCATGTTCTTGAACTCATCGCGCGGCGCGCGAAGCTGCCGGAATGGGAGCTGGCGCAACGGGTCGTCAAAATGGCGGCCGACGCATCCGCCGTCGACGGCGATGCACGACGCCGGCATGTCGGCTACTGGCTGGTCGGCGCGGGCCGCAACGATCTGGAGCGCCGGCTCGGTGTACGTCGCCCGTTCGTCGAGCGGCTGACGTGGCTGTTGCGCCGCTATCCGACGTTCTTCCATGTGGCGCCGGTCGTGCTGCTGACGTTCGCGATCGCATTGGTCGGCGTTCCCGCGATGAAGGATTTCAGCCCCTGGCATATGGTGCTGGTGATCGTCGCGCTGGTCATCGCGGCAAGCCATCTCAGCGTCGCGGTCGTCAACTGGGTCATTACGCTCAGCGTCGCGCCCGAGACGCTGAGCCGGCTGTCGCTCGAGCACGGCATACCCGATTCGCTGCGCAGCCTGGTGGCCGTGCCATGCCTGCTGACCAGTGCCGAAGAGATTGAGGGGCTGGTTGCGGCGCTGGAAATCCGTTATCTCGCCAACCGCGATGCAAATCTCTACTTTGCGCTGCTCAGCGACTTTGTGGACGCGAGCACGCGCGAGCTGCCGACTGACCAGGCATTGCTGGAGGTCGCGCGACAACGTATCGAGGCCCTCAATCGCGTCCACGAACCGCATGGCCCGCCGCGCTTTTGCCTGCTGCATCGGGAGCGGCGCTGGAATCCAGCTTCCAAGATGTGGATGGGCCGTGAACGCAAACGCGGCAAGCTCGGCGACCTCAACCGGCTGCTACGTTGCCGCGGTACCCCGGACATGCAAATCGTGGTCGGCAATGTTGCCACGCTGCGCACGGTCAAGTATGTGATCGTGGTCGATGCGGACACGCAGTTGCCGCCGCAAAGTGCACTGCAGCTTGTCGCCACCATGGCACATCCGCTTAATCTGCCGCATCTGGACCGCAGCAAGCATCGCGTCGTCGAGGGTTATGCGATCCTGCAGCCGCGGATTTCGGTCGGCGCCGCACGCGAGACGGCCAGCGCGTTCGCGCGGCTCTTCAGTGACGAAATCGGACTTGATCCCTACACGCGAGTGGTGTCGGACGTCTACCACGACCTGTTTGGTGAAGCCTCGTATGTCGGCAAGGGCATTTACGATGTTGATGCGTTCATGCGTGCGGCCGGCACACGTTTTCCGGACAATCTGATCCTGAGCCATGATCTGCTCGAAGGCAGTTACGCGCGCACCGGCCTGGTCAGCGATGTCGAATTCTTCGAAGATCACCCGGACAGCTACAGCAGCGAGGTGCGACGTCGCCACCGCTGGATACGCGGTGACTGGCAGATCGCGCAGTGGTTGCTGCCGTGGGTGCCTGGGCCGCGCCGCGGATTGGTGCGCAATGCACTGACCACGCACCAGCGCTGGAAGATTCTCGACAATCTACGCCGTAGTCTCGTGCCGGCTGCTCTGCTGGTGGTGCTCGTCAATGGCTGGTGGCTGGCGCTGCGCCCACTGTACTGGACCGTTGTGGTGCTTGGGGTGCTGTTCGCTTCGACGCTGCTGATCTCGCTGCAGCATTTCCTGACCCGAAACCCGCGCATGGAGTGGGATCTGCATCTGCGTCTCAACTGGGAAGCGCTGGTGCGGCGGCTGCTGCAGACTGCGTTGCAGATCGCGATGCTGCCGTTCGAGGCCCTCAACAACCTCGATGCGATCGTGCGCAGTCTGTGGCGCGCGCTGATAAGCGGTCGGCGGCTCCTGCAGTGGGTGCCGGCCAGCGAGTTGGCACGGACCTCGGCGCGCGGGGTCGGCGCGTACTACCGCATGATGTGGACCGCGCCGGTCATCGCAGTCGGGCTCGTCTACGTGCTCGCGCTGCGGCCCATCCTGCCGTTGATGCTGGCCGCACCGTTCCTCGTGACCTGGATGCTGTCACCGCTGATCGCATGGCGCCTCAGCGTGCCGCGCAAGGTTCGCCGGCGCACTGAACTCACGCCTCGTCAGCGTGACTTTCTTGGTGTTACGGCGCGGCGCACCTGGGCCTTCTTCGAGACCTGGGTCAATGCCGAGAACAACTGGCTGCCGCCGGACAACGTACAGGAATATCCTCACGAACAGGTCGCGCACCGCACCTCACCGACCAATATCGGCATGTATCTGACGGCCACGCTGTCGGCTTGGGATTTCGGTTACATCGCTGTCGAGGAACTGCTCGCGCGCATTACCACGACGCTCGCCACGCTCAACCGGTTGCCGCAGCATCGCGGCCACTTTCTCAACTGGTATGACACCCGCACGCTGGACATCCTCCGTCCGGCCTATGTATCGACGGTCGATAGCGGCAATCTGATCGGTTGCCTCATCGTACTGGCGCGCGGGCTCGACGGACTTGGCGAGGAACGTGTGCTGCCAGGCCATGCGTGGCGCGGTCTGCGTGACGCGTGGAATGCGTGGCGCGAGGATGTGCGCGTGCGTCCGAGCCGTGCAGTCGACCAGAACAGCGACCTGATCGCCGCGATCGAACTCGCGCTGGCCGAGCCGCCGGCATCGCGCAGCGCGCTTTCCGCGCAGTTTGTGGCGCTGCAACGGGTCACCATGCGCGTGGAGCGCCTCGCAAGCGCGATCAGTGCGAGCGAGGATATCGAGGCGGTCGTCGGCCTGCGGCGCGTCGAGCGTCAATGTCGTGCATGGCTGACACACCTTGACGAACATGCACCGTGGCTCGCAGTGTGCGAAGGCGTGGCCGCTGACGTAAAGTTCGGTGACGCGCTGGAAACACAGCTCGAACGCCTCGATCGTAACCCGTCGCTGCGCCGCACCGACGTTATCGCGCAGGCGGCGCTGACCGCGCTGGGCGAGGATGATGTACGCGACAGTGAAGCGGGCAAGGCACTGGCTGGTGCACTTTGCGCACTCGTTGCGTGCCTCGCGACACGCGGCTCCGAGGTAACCCAGCTTGCGCTACGCTGCCGCGCGCTCAGCGACATGGATTTCGACTTCCTGTGGCTGCCGCGCCAGCATCTTCTGACGATCGGCTACAACGTCGAGGAGGACAAGGCCGATGCAAGCGCCTACGACTTGCTGGCATCTGAAGCGCGGTTGGCGAGCTTCATCGCGATCGCGCAAGGCAAGTTGCCGCGCGACCACTGGTTTGCGCTTGGACGCCTGCTGACGGTCGCCGCAGGCCGGCCCACCCTGGTGTCTTGGAGCGGCTCAATGTTCGAGTACCTGATGCCGCTGTTGCTGATGCCGAGTTTCGAGAACACGTTGCTGACGCGCAGTTGCCGTACCGCGGTCGATCGCCAGATCGAATACGGCCGCGAACGTGGCGTGCCGTGGGGTATTTCCGAATCAGCCTACAACATGACCGACACACATCTGGTCTATCAGTATCGCGCGTTCGGGGTGCCGGGCCTCGGTCTCAAGCGCGGACTCGGTGAGGATCTGGTCATCGCGCCATACGCGAGCGTCATGGCGCTGCTGCTGCGTCCCGGCGCGAGCAGCCACAACCTCCAGGAACTCGCCGACCTCGGCGCGACCGGCCGTTACGGCTTTTACGAGGCGCTGGACTACACGCCGGCGCGTCTACCTGAGAACGCGGACTTCGTGATCGTGCGTGCGTTCATGGCACACCATCAGGGCATGGCTTTCCTCGCGCTTTCGAGCGTGCTCAACGGGCGGCCCATGCAGCGCCGCTTTCTGCGCGAACCGATGTTCCAGGCCAACCAGTTGCTGCTGCAGGAAAAGGTACCGGCGGTACTCAGCGTCGATGCCAACACCTTGCGCGCGCAGGAACCGCAAGTCCCAACCCGCGATGCGGAGAGTCCGTCGCGCGTGATCGCGCAGATGGGTACCAGCGTGCCGCAACTGCAACTGCTATCCAACGGCCGCTACCACACGGCGATATCGCAAGCCGGCGGCGGCTTCAGCCAGTGGAACGACATCGCGGTCAACCACTGGTCGAGCGACGCAACCTGCGATGCGAACGGCATCTTCTGCTACGTGCAGGACCTGGACGGCGGGCAATTGTGGTCGAATGCGTTGCAGCCTACGCGGGTCGATTCCCCGGATCTGCAAGCGATTTTCGGCCAGGCCAGCGCGGAATTTCGGCGTCGTGACCACGGTATCGAAACGCACACGCGCATCGCGGTTTCCTCCGAAGACGACATCGAGTTGCGTCGCGTCGTGGTCACCAATCGCTCCGCGCACCGGCGCAGGCTGGCGCTGACCAGTTACGTTGAACTGGTGCTGACGCGGCGCAGCGACGCGCAGGCGCATCCGGTCTTCAACAAGCTGTTTGTGGAGACCGAATACAGTGATGCGCAACAGACCATTCTCGCGCGCCGCCGGCCGCGTGCGGATGACGAGACACCGCCCTGGTTCGTGCATCTGATGGCGGTGCGTGGAGCGGCCTGGGGCAAGGCCAGTTTCGAAACCCGACGCGACGTGTTCATCGGTCGCGGCCACACGCCGGCTGCACCGGGGGCGTTGCGTAGCGGCGATCCGCTGGCCGGTGGCTTCGGTGCGGTGCTTGATCCGGTCGCCGCGTTGCGTCGCGAGGTGTTGCTGGAGCCGGGCAAGTCGGCAACGGTCGACATCATCACCGGCATCGCGACCACGCGCGATGAAGCCCTTGTGCTCGCCGAACGCTATGCTTTCAGGCATCTGGATGCGCGCGTGTTCGAGCTGGCGTGGACACGCGATCAGGTCATCCGTCATCAACTGGAGCTGCGGCCCGCCGACACCCAATTGTTCTGCCGTCTCGCAAGTTCCGTCGTTTATGCCGATCCGCAACTGCGACGTCGCGAGCGTGCCTCAGGCGGATTTGCAGGTGGTCAGTCCGGGCTGTGGAAATACGGTATCTCCGGCGACCTGCCAATCGTGCTGGTGCGCATCAGCGAAAGTGCCGAACTCGATCTGGTGCGCGAGGCGCTGCGCGCGCACCTCTACTGGCAGATGCATGGCCTGCGGGCGGATCTGGTGATCTGGAACGACGATGCCTCCGGCTACCGCCAGGAACTGCAGGACCAGATCATGGGAATGCTTGGCTCCAGTGTCGAGGCACAGTCGGTCGATCGACCAGGCGGCGTGTTCGTGCGGCGCACCGAGCACATCGGCAGCGAGGACCGCAACCTGCTGCTGGCAAGCGCGCAGGTGGTGCTGGATGGCGGGCACGGTTCGATGGCCGAGCAGTTGCCGCGAGCGAGCGCGACGCCCGCGCCGCTGGCTCAGGTATCGCCACGTACGCCCAAGGCCGACGAGCGTGCGCTCAAGGCGCCGGGCGACCTGCAGATGTTCAATGGTACCGGCGGCTATTCGGCCGACGGCGACGAATATGTGATCTGGTTGCCGGCTGGCCACGTGACGCCGCTACCGTGGGTGAACGTGCTGGCCAACCCCGACTTTGGCAGCGTGGTGAGCGAAGCCGGCGGCGCCTACACCTGGTTCGAGAACGCGCACGAATCGCGGCTGACACCCTGGTACAACGACGCCATCACCGACGACAGCGGCGAGGCCTTCTACCTGCGCGACGAGACGAGCGGCGAGCGCTGGTCGCCAGCGCCGTGGCCGATGCGTGGAGGCGGCGCCTATCGCGTACGCCACGGCTTTGGTTACAGTGTCTTCGAAACCGTCCAGTCCGGCATCGCGAGCGAATTGACGCAGTTTGTTGCGGTCCGAGAATCGCTCAAATTCAGCGTGCTCAAGCTGCGTAACGATTCGGGTGTAGCGCGCAAGCTGTCAGTGGCCGCTTATGTCGAATGGGTGCTCGGCGATCATCGTGAGCGGTCCGCGCCGCACGTCGAGACGAGCCGCCCGGTGGGGCCACGGGTGGGTGCCGAGTCTGGCATCGTGACGGCGGGCAGCCGAGTCATTCTGGCGAGCAACGCTTGGAACGAAAATTTTGGCCGGCGCATCGCATTGTTTGCAACCAGCGCAGGTGAGGCCAGTGCGACCGGTGATCGCAGCGCATTCATCGGCCGCAATCGCAATCTGCGTGCGCCGCGTGCGATGCAGCGCACCAGCCTGGAACCCGACTTCGGCATCGGCCTCGATCCCTGCGCGGCGTGGCTCGCGCCGGTCGATCTCGGACCGGGCGAAGAAATCGAAGTGGTATTCGTGCTTGGCGTCGCCAATGACGCGCGAGAGGCAACCGCACTCGCCACCACCTACGCGAATCCGCCCGCCGCCGCCGCGGAGCTTGCCGCCGTGCGCGAGCGCTGGCGCGAACTGCTGGGTCGCCTCATCGTGCGCACACCGGATGCGGCGACCAACCTGCTTGCCAACGGCTGGCTCACCTATCAGGTCGTCGCGTGTCGGTTGTGGGCACGCAGCGGGTTCTATCAGTCCGGCGGCGCGTTCGGGTTTCGCGACCAGTTGCAAGACGTGCTGTCGCTGCTTGCCATCGAGCCAGCGATCGCTCGTGAACAGATCCTGCTGAACGCGTCGCGGCAGTTTTCCAAGGGCGACGTGCAGCACTGGTGGCATCCGCCGCTCGGGCGCGGCGTGCGCACGCACTTCTCCGATGATTTCCTGTGGTTGCCCTGGGTCACAGCACATTATGTGCAAGTGACCGGCGACACGGCGCTGCTTGATGAACGTGTGCCGTTCCTCGAAGGCCGCACCCTGGACGCCAACGAGGAATCCTATTACGACATCGCCGAAGTTTCCGTAAGCTCCGAATCGATCTATGAACATTGCGCGCGCGCGCTGCGCCATGGTTTGCGTTTCGGCAGCCATGGCCTGCCGCTGATCGGTGCCGGCGACTGGAACGATGGCATGAACCGGCTGGGCCGTCTCGGCCGCGGTGAAAGCGTGTGGCTCGCCTTCTTCCTGATCGATGCGCTGAATCGCTTTGCGCCGATCGCCAGCGCGCGCGGTGATGCGCAACTGGTCGAGTTGTGCCGCTCCGAAGCGGCCGGCCTTGCGCGCCACATAGAACAAAACGGCTGGGATGGTGCCTGGTACCGGCGGGCCTACAACGATGATGGCGTGCCGATTGGCTCGGCCGAGAATGAGGAATGCCGTATCGATTCGTTGCCGCAGAGCTGGGCGCAACTGACGCGTGTCGGCGATCCTGCGCGCCGCAAACAGGCGCTCGACTCGGCGCTGGATCACCTTGTTCACAAGGACGAACGTGTCATCCAGTTGTTCGATCCGCCGTTCGACACCAGCCACATCGATCCCGGCTACATAAAGGGCTACATCCCGGGCACGCGCGAAAATGGCGGGCAGTACACGCATGCCGCGATCTGGCTGGCGATGGCGTGCGGTGCGGTCGGACGCACTGACCGCGCGTGGGAATTGCTCGACATCATGAATCCGATCAACCACGCGCGCGATGCGGATGGCGTCGACACCTACAAGGTGGAACCCTATGTCGTTGCCGCCGATGTGTACTGGGCGAAGGGGCATCGTGGCCGCGGCGGCTGGAGCTGGTATACCGGCGCGGCCGGCTGGATGCAGCAACTCATCACCCGTTCCCTGCTCGGCCTCAACCTCGACAACGGTCGCTTGCGCTTGCAACCATGCATCCCCACCGACTGGGATGGCTACGGCATCGACTACCGCTGGGGCGACGCCCGATACGCCATCGAAGCGATACGTGTCGGCGAAGGCAACACGGTGGTGTCAGTGGAAGTTGACGGAGAAATGCAGGATGACGTTGATTTTGCACTCAACGATGATGGTCGTGAGCATGTGGTGCGCGTGATGTTTGGCGGTATCTGATTTGGTGACGCTATCCGGGTTGCGTGCCTGCGTCAGTCAGCAGCCTCGGTTGGTGCATCTCCGATCAGGTAATCCTGCAAAAACAACATCGACGCTACGCTGAAGTAGTCGCTGTTGGATTTCTTGCGGAAGCCGTGGCCTTCATCGGCGTAGAGGAGATACCACACCGGTTGATCGTTGCCGCGCACTGCCTTGACGGATCGTTCTTGCCCTGGGCGACGAACAACGGCGCCCGGATCTTCGCGGCATTGTTGAGTGGCGAGATACGCTCGAACACGGCCTGCATCTTTGGATCGCGCTCGTCGCCGTACTCGGCACGGCGCAGGTCGCGGCGATAGTCCTCGGTATTCTTGAGGAAGGTGCCGAAATGCGAGATGCCGACCACATCTATGCCGGCACGGATGCGCTCCGGGTAGTTGGTCATCGTCGCAAGCACCATGTAGCCGCCGTAGCTGCCGCCCAGCACCGCAACCCGCTTCGCGTCCAGTTCGGGCTGTCTGGCGATCCAGTCGAGCAGTTCGCCGATATCCCTGACCGAATCCTCGCGCTTCTCCGCGTTGTCGAGCAGCAGATACGATTTTCCGTAACCGGATGAACCGCGCACGTTCGGATAGATCACCGCGACGCCCAGTTCGCTGACCATGTATTGGGTAGTCGGATTGAAGTATGGGCGCGACTGGCTCTCGGGCCCGCCATGGATATTGATCACGACCGGTACCTTGTGCGCCTGATCGGTCGCACCGGCAGGCCGATAATAGAACGCCGGAATCATGCGCTGTTTGTCATCGACCTTGTCGAAGGTCGGATAGTGGATCAGCGACGGTGAAACAAAGCTTCCGGTATCAAGTCCACCCACCTCGCTATGTGTCCAGCGAGTCAGCTTCGCATCAGCGAGATCGATCACATACGCATCGCTCTGCGATGTCGCCGTATTCAGCGTGAGCGCCAGGCGTTTGCCATCGGGCGAGAACGACACTCCACCGATCAGGCCGATCGGCAACTTCGGCAACGCGATCGCGGTCTCGTCCGGCAACGACAGCACATGCAGGGTGTCGATGCCGTCCTCGTTGGTTACAAACGCCAGACGAGTGCCATCAGCGGAAATCTCGAACGCATCGACGTCCCACGGAATATTGCCACTCAATTGCCGCAAAGCACCGCTCGCAGGGTCGTGGTAACGCAGTGTCATGAACTCGCTGGACTTGCCCTCGTACGGCTCGTCCGAGACAAAGTAGACGGCGTTGCCGCCCGGTGCGTAACGGAAGCCGCCGAATGCAGCCTTGCCGCCTTCAACCGGAAATCGAGTGAGCTTGCCCGAACCAAGATCAACCTCGCCCGGATACGATTCATTGATCGAGACGTACTTCATGACCAGCAGGCGCTTGCCGTCGGGCGAGAAATCCAGCGCGCTCCAGGCGCCGCCATTGGTCACCACCGCTCTGGCGGTATTGGTGCGCGTGTCACGCACCCAGATGTCGACGTCCTTGCCGTTGCGCGAGGTACTCGAGTACGCGAGCAGGTTTCCATCGGCGGAAAACAGTGGCCCACGATTCTGCGAGCGTTTGCCGTCGGTCAGCAGCGCTGTCTCGCGGTTGGCGAAATCGAACTGGAACAATTGCGAGAATTCGTCACCGCCGACATCGCGCGAGAATACAAATCCATTACGCGATGATGCGGACGGCGCGGAAGTCAGGCTACCGACCGGCTCGTTGTAGAAGGTCAGTTGTTCGCGCATGCCAAGCGGCGCGCAAACCTGATGCGCCTGGCTGGTTTCGGCAAACCGCGTGCTGATCAGCAGGCAACCATCGTGCGTCCAGTCGGCGACCGCCGCGCCGCGCGTGTTCTGGTAACGATTGAGTCGCTCGGTCAGCTCAGGCGGAATCGCCGGAATGTTCTCGCTGATGCGCGTGCCGACTTCCTCGCGGACGACGCCGTCGCTGGCGTTGGCAGGCTTCTCCAGAGCGAAAGCGGTGGTTGCCATGAGACAGACTGCAACAACAAACGCAGCGCTTTTCCCGAAGGTTGGACCGGACATTTGCATGACGCCTCTCCTGATCGTGTAACCATCAAGCATATCGCAGCGTGGCGGATTGTTCGTGCGGGACCGCCCCGGGGGGTCTGTACCGATACGATGGGCACGCGCAGATCCGAATTGCCGGTCAACTGCGCTGCTCGCCTTGGCGCGTTCAGATGCTGGCAGATCCGTACCCAGTTCCCTTTCGCCGCCCCCTGCGCATCGACACTTCAGGGTTTCCTCGCTATCCTGATCTCGTCATTGGGGAGTAGCCGCCTCCGCAACGGAGGAGCCGACGTCAACATGCTTGGTCCACAGACCATGGCGTCGGCGGCATCTGCCAGGCGAGACCTTTGACCTTGATGTCCACAGCCGGGGCCGGCGATGGAGATCAGGGTCATTGGTTGCCAATCGCCAGCCCCGGAATACACATCATGGCTGCATTCATTGCCTCTTTCGGCCTGGTTGCCGTGGCCGAAATCGGGGACAAGACGCAACTGTTGTCGTTTGTTCTCGCGGCGAGGTTCCCGGGTCAACACGGGCGCATCATTTTCGGCATCCTGATTGCCACGCTGCTCAACCATTTGTTGGCTGCTGCAGTCGGGGGATGGGTCGGTCACGCAATGGATCCACAGCTCATGCGGTGGATTCTGGGTCCGATATTCCTCGGCTTTGCGGTGTGGGCGCTCATTCCCGACAAGCTGCATGAGAAGGATGCGCGATTGCGCGGATATGGCGTAGTGGCGACAACGATCGTTCTGTTTTTTCTTGCAGAGATGGGCGACAAGACGCAGCTCGCCACGGTGGCGTTGGGAGCCAGATACACAAGCACTGTCGCTGTTACGCTCGGTACGACTTGCGGCATGCTGGCCGCGAACGTGCCGGCGGTGCTCATTGGCGGCAAGCTGGTCGAACGATTTCCGCTGGCCCGGATGCGGTTCGTTGCCGCGGCGCTGTTCGCGCTGTTCGGTATCCTGATTTTGCTGCGTGTCGATATCGGCATTCCGGGATTTTGATGTGATTCCGCCACGCGTGGCATCGACGGAATCCCCCAACGCCTCCTTCTTCATGCGGACCTTCCGAGCGATGCACTACCATTTCGTCGCACCCGGCTCGCTGGTGTGCAGAAGGCCGGCACACAATTGGTGTCGGTCGTTGAACAGCCTACGAAATGCCAGCAGGATCACACCGAGCGTACCGAGAGCGGTGGCAGCCGCAATCATGAACATGATAACGATCTGGTAGCGCACCGCGTCGGCAGGGGCCGCGCCTGCCAAAAGCTGGCCGGTCATCATGCCCGGCAGGCTGACAACCCCCATCACCATCATGGCGTTGATGGTCGGAATCATGCCGGTACGCAGGCTGGCTCGAATCAGCGGGTGCGCTGCTTCCCATCGCGTGGCGCCGAGCGCCAGATCATTTTCGATGATGGCGGTCTCCCGTGCGATGCCTTCCATGAAGCGATCCAGTGCTAGCGACACGCCACTCAGGATGTTCCCCAGCACCATGCCCAGCAGCGGGATAGTGTACTGCGGTGCGTACCAGGGTGAGACATCGATGATGCCGAGTACTCCTGCACCCGTAACCACAAACGCCGAGCCCAGAATGGTGATCACGCTGTCCCGGTAGACACCGGCAAAGCGTCGCCCGGTACGGCGCACGGCAGCGATACCAGCGAGTACCGACATGACCAGACCGATGCCGATCACCGGCAAAGGCGTCTGCAGTTCGAACACCGATTGCAGGATGAAGCCGACCAGGATCAGCTGAATCGCCATGCGTGCGCTGGCCACCAGCAGGGATTTCGCCAATCCCAGGCGCAGCCAGACCGAGATCCCCACGTTGACCAAAATCAGCATGGCCGCCATTGCCAACTGTGCGTAACCGAGACTGATGTAATCGGTGTTCACGAGACGGGCTCGAGCGTGAGCAGGGGGTCGACAATGCGTTCCAGTTGAGCGCGGTCGTGGCTTGTCCAGATGTACGCACGGTCAGGCGATGCGCTGACCCAGTGCGTGATCAGTTTTTCGACCGCGCCGACGGTCCCGCTGTCGAGCGAAGCGGTGGGTTCATCGAGCAGCAATACGTTGGGTGCCACCAGCAGCGCGCGCACCACGGCGACGATTTGCGCCTCACCCCCAGATAGTCGTTCTGTGCGTTGGTGGAGGAAGTTCTCGCCACGTCCCGTCGCACGCAAAAGCTCTCGCACCTGGTCGTCTGGAAACTCGCGTCCGCGCCGAACATGAAAAGCAAACGGCGCGCGCAGCGCCGCGTCCACCGTACCTTCGCGCCACGCCGGGCGCTGCGGCACATACACCACGCGTGCGCGATAGGCCGGCATTGACCAGTGAGGTAGCGCACGGCCATCAAACACTATCTCACCGGACTGCAGCGGTTCCAGCCCCGCAAATGAACGCAGAAGCAGGGTTTTGCCGCTGCCGGATGGCCCTGTGATACCGAGGCGGTCACCGGCTCGGAGTGTCAGTCCAAAGTCCTGCCAGAGGGTGCGCGTTTCAACACGGAAACTCAGGCTCGATGCTTTCAACAATACGTCGCCTCCGGCAGGCGGGTACGTGGTTCGGGATCGGCCCGGTGAATCGCTGGAAACGGCGGAAGAGGTAGGCATGGGATGAAATAGGGTAGGAAGCGCGACCAAGGAGTCAAAACATCGGGGAAGACCAGACGACGAAGCAATATGACCGGCTGGTTGCTCCACGGTGCAGGAATGACGCGTCTGCGGGACAAATGTGGCCGGCCATGTATCGGCAACCATGCGTCCGGTAGCGCCGCACTGACGTTCCGACAAATGTCTTACGTTCCAAATGCCAAAATTGCTGCGCATGGCGGCACGATATGCCTACCTTGCGGCACATCCCACGAGTTGCGTCATCCCGGCACAGTCATCGATGCGTCACTCCGGCTATGCGGCAAGGCGGCAGGGATGACTCAGCCAGTCCAGCTGTCCGAACCATGCATCTGACACGTTTCAACCTGTAGCCATGCCTAGCCAGTCTATCCGGTTATGGAAGTACCATCGCTAGATCTGGAGAACCCCATCGAGCAGACAGATCGAGAGATTCTGGGCAAGGTCCCACAGGTTACGCTCGGATTCTGGATCATCAAGATTGCTGCCACAACGCTGGGGGAGACCGGCGGTGACGCGGTAACCATGTCGATGGACCTGGGCTATCTGGTCGGCACCCTCATATTTGCCGCGATATTCCTCATCGTCGTCACTGCCCAGATTCAAAGCAGCAAGTTTCGCCCGTTTCTGTTCTGGGGCGTGATCATCGCGACCACGACGGTGGGTACGACCCTGGCCGATTTCGTCGACCGTTCGATCGGCATCGGCTATCTGGGTGGTTCATCGATCCTGCTGGTGCTGCTCCTGGCGTCCTTGGCGCTCTGGCATCGGACATTGGGTTCCATTGCCTTGAGTCGCATTGATTCCCCCACGGCCGAAATCTTCTACTGGGCTACCGTGCTGTTCTCACAGACACTGGGGACCGCGCTCGGTGACTGGACCGCGGACCCCCAAACAGGATTGGGTGTTGGATATGAAGGCGCCGTGCTGGTGTTCGGAGCGGGTTTGGCAATTGTCGCGGCACTCAATTTCTGGAGCAGGCTGTCCCACACCCTGCTGTTCTGGATGGCATTCATTCTGACCCGACCGCTCGGGGCCACAGTGGGCGACTTGCTGGACAAACCGATCGCCGACGGCGGACTCGCACTCAGCCGCTATATCGCCTCGGCGATCCTGGTCGGCTTCATCGCGCTGGCAATCCTGGTCCTCCCACAGCGAGTCGCAAGATGTGTTGCCACGGACTAGCCCTGTTCCGGAGCGCGGGTGGCAGAAAGCTTTCTGGCTGAGCATGCCGCCGCTGAGGGATGGATCGTCGCGCCTTACACTGATGCCAATTCCCGCGTGCACCACGTCACAGGAGGTAAAGTCATGAGCAGCCAGCCATCAAGCCCCGACGGCACACATCAGGCCGCGCCGAATGAGGCGAAGCCCAACGCGCTGCGCTTCCTGATCCCGCATCTTCACCTGGCATCCGCTTTTGGTAATGACCGATTCGGGCAAAAGGCCGAAAGCTTTGCCCGCTATTTCGGTACGCCGCAGTTCCTGTTGATGCAGACGGCGATCGTCATCGTCTGGATCGTCGTGAACGCTGCGGGTGTTGCGCATTTCGATATTTACCCGTTCATTCTTCTCAACCTCGCATTCAGCTTGCAGGCAGCTTATGCCGCACCCTTGATACTGCTGGCGCAAACGCGGCAGGCGGATCGCGACAAGGTCCTGGCGGAAGCGGATGCTCAGCATCGCGAGGCTCTCGCACATGCAGCGGAGCAGCGCCAACAGCAATTGGCCGAGCAGGAGACGCAGTTGCTTGTCTTGTTGCAACAAAATACCGAGTTGACCCAGTTGACCAATCAATTGAGCAAACGCATCGAGATGTTGACGGCGGCTGTCCATCAACGCCTTGTCAGCAGCGAGAGCAGATGAAATTGCGAATTCCCGTAGTTTTCAGGTGGGTAGTGGCCGCGACGTGCGCGGGCAAATGGTGTCGCGCCAAGGCCAACGCATTCGTAGTTTCAATGACGAATTTCAGCGGGTATCTAGCTTTCGTCTTCCTTTCACAAAGCATGCTTCTGGACGAGGCGCGCGAAGTGAAACCGATTCCAAGCCGGCCACAATCAGCCCGGTTATCAGAAACACGCCCTGTCGCCAACCGAAGTGTGCCGCTCCGGCACTGATGAGCGCCAAATGCTTGCCCGCATGCGCGATCTCTGGCAGCCCGGAAAAAGATAAACCTGATCGGCGCCGCATCATTCGTGCTTCATGCTGATGGTACAGCGCACTTCGGGCATATACTTCCGAAGCCCTATTAAACTCCACCCGAGGAATGATCCAATGTCCATTAGTATTGCGTATCGG
>CAJDWV010000022.1_pt1 | contig 20775 bp, 16 predicted proteins | sample 7391731 | NCBI WGS metagenome assembly CAJDWV01 (sample SAMEA7055746, study PRJEB34461) | soil metagenome | biome: terrestrial ecosystem; feature: Peninsula; material: soil | place: Antarctica | collected 2016
ATGCGCTTTCCCATCCATGGGACAGCCGTTTTGGCCCACCTAAACCTTCGGTAGCGGACGATACTAACAACATTCTCACGACTTGGGAATCCCCTTACCTAAATTTAACAACAGGCAGGCATTTGGCGGTGAACCCGTTGTCAAACAAACGGTTGCGTCCATTTTGCAGGCTGTGAAACCAGCTTTGGGGGCGTATAAAGCGGTGAAATTACCGTGAAATCTGTACGTTTGCCCTGCTTTTTGGCTCTTTCATCCGTGCTTCCGCGCGCCCATGCGCGGGGAAATCGAAGGCATAAGCGTCGTCGCGGTATGGTAGGGCGCGAAATTGCGGTTCCTTGACCTTCCACGCACGTGAAATTCGGCCTTCATCTGGTTGGAAGCGCCCTCACCTTGCAAAGTCGAATTGGCGCCGCTACCTTCGCGCCCGTGTCTGATTTCTATCCGCGCGAGCTGCGCGCCCTGATGATCACGCCCCTTTTTTACCCATCCGCAACGATGACGCGGCGTGCAGGCGCGCTTCCATGACCCCACCAGCTGCTGGCGAACTTGAAGCGCACTGGCGCCGCGCGAGGCGGCACCTCGATGTGGGCGATACGTCCGCGACGACCGCTGAACTGGAGGCCATCGTAGCGCTCGATCCGCTCCAGCCGGCGGCCTGGCTGATGCTGGCGCACCAGGCACAGGACCAACGACGTTGTCGTGCTGCCGTCGAATATGCACGCAATGCCGCGGCTGCCGTGCACCAATCGGGCGACTGGCGGCCGTTGGCCGATATCGCCCTGCTGTTGCAGAATCTCGGCGAGTCGCTCCTCGCGGTGCGGATCATTCAAGCGGCCGATCAGGATCATCCGCAGGTGATGGCTGTGGCGGACCGGATCGCGCAGTGCCTCGGCCTGGCCCACTTCCAGGAAGACGCGCTTCGCGTGCTCGACGCTGCGTTGGCCCGCAGCGCGCCGACGCCGATGCTTTCCTTCAGGCGGGCCGCCACCTTGCGCCACCTTGGTCGCAAGGAAGAGGCGACGGCCGAGTACCAGCGCTGTCTGCAGCTTGCACCCGACTACGGCGCAGCGATGCTGATGCTGGCCCAGCATGACCGGTCAGCGGATCCGCGTGCGCAACTCGCGCGTATTCGCCAGGCGCTTGAGCGGACGTCGCAGCCGGATCATCTGAACACGGCCATGCTCTACTACGCCTTGTTCATCCATCTCGATGCAGACGGAGATACCGCAAGCGCCTGGGAAGCGCTGATGCGCGGCGCGGCGACCAAGCGCCGCATCCTGGCGTGGCCACCCGGGCGTGAAGAGGAGCGCGTTGCGGCGATCCACACTGTATGCCAAGGCTCCTTCCTCGATCCGGTTGCGGCCGGCAATGCGGGACACGTGCCGATCTTCATCGTCGGCCAGCCGCGTACCGGCACGACCGTACTCGAGCGCATTCTGGGTAACCACAGCCAGGTCTGCTCGGCCGGCGAGATCAACGATTTCCATCTGCAGCTTTGCTGGCAAGCCGACCTGCTGGTCGAACATGTCGATCCGGTCTTGTTGCGGGCGAGCGTCGACCTCGATTTTGGCGCGATCGGGCGTGGCTATCGGCAACGGACCGGCTGGCGCGCGCAGGGCAAAGGCTTTCTGATCGACAAGTTGCCCGACAACATCTGGTATGCCGGCTTGATCCACAAGGCGATGCCGGATGCGCGCATTGTCTGCCTGGTGCGTGATCCGCTCGACACCTGCTTTTCCACCATGAAGGAGCTGTTTGCGGGTACGGCCTACCCATACAGCTACGATCCGCTGGAAGCAGCCGCACATCACCTGCGCTTCCGGCAATTACTGCAGCACTGGGACAAGGTCTTGCCGGGTGTGGTACTGACCGTGCGGTATGAAGACATGGTGCGCGATCCGCAACTCGTGGCACGTCGCGTGATGGAGCATTGCGGATTGCCCTTTGAGCCCGAATGCGTGGACCTGCTGCGCAACCGTTCGCCGTCCGCAACGCCCAGCAGCTCGCAGGTACGCGAGCCACTCCACACACGTGCTATCGGCGCCTGGCATCGCTACGCGGAACCGCTGGAGGAGGCTCGCGCGTGGCTCACCGCGCGCCTGCCACCGGAAGCCTTCGTCGCTGGCTGAGAGGCATACTGCTTTCCCTTTCCCCGCTGCGCAGGCGCATGGTGTTTTTCCTTCCTCCGCTTGCGGGGGAAGGTGCCGCAGGCGGAAGGGGGGGAGCGCGGCGCAGCTGCTTTGCATTCCAAGCAAAGATCAAAGATCAGAAGCGTCCCCTTCAGTCCTGCGGACAGGTGAACTCGCGCCATCCCTGGCGCTCGCCCTTCGGGCAGCTTTGCTGCTCAAAACGGCAATCCTGCCATTTTGTCCCCCGCTGCGCAGGGGAAGCGAAAGAATCACCTCGTTGCAATGTCGTGGGCACGTCAACGCCAGATCAGGCTGGCGAAGCGGCCGCTGCGGGTTGTGTCGCGGCGCCAGGAATAGAAGCGTGGGTCGGTGACGGTGTCGAAACCGCCGCCGAAGACTTGTGCGACACCCGCCGCCGCGACTCGCTGGCGTGCAAGGCGTTCAAGATCACACCACCAGCGTCCTGTGCGGCCGGGTACGAATGCGGACTCGGCCTGCGCATCGTGCCGCACGAACGCATCATGCACTTCCACGCCGACCTCATAGGAAGCGCTGCCGATGCACGGCCCCAACCACGCCAGCACCTTGTGCGGCGGCACGCCGAGCCGCGCGATCGCCGCTTCCAGCACACCGGACGAGAGACCGCGCCAGCCGGCATGCGCCACGCCCACCGCGCTGCCGTCGGCGGCACTCAGCAATACCGGCAGGCAGTCTGCGGTGAGGACTGCCAGCACGATGTCACCGGATCGCGTCACAGCGGCATCGGCGATCGGCTCGTTGGGAAGGGGGGTTTCTGCAGGCGGCGCTGAATCGACATAGAGGACGTCGGTGCCGTGCACCTGGTGCAGCCACAAAGGCGCGGATGGCAGCCCAAATGCGCGTTGCAGCAACGCACGGTTGGCCATGACCAGACCGATATCCTCGCCGCTGCGAAGGCCCAGGTTGAATGCATCGAACGGCGGTCGGGAATTGCCGGGCAGCGTGCGCGTCGTGACGAGGGCCCGCACGTTGGCCGGCACCGGCCAATCCGGAACGACATGCACGTCGGGTGCCGGGGGTGGCAGCATCGCTCAGACAGCGGCCGCATCGGCGCGCAGCGCATCAACCAGCGCCTGCATGTCGGCGGGGCGTTCCGCCTCGACGACCACCGTTTCACCGCTGACCGGATGCACGAACTCGAGCCGCTCGGCATGCAGAGCCTGGCGCCGGAATGCGTGCAGCGCCGCGACCAGTTCTGCTGTCGCGCCGCGCGGCTGCTTGAGACCGGTGCCATAGGTCGGGTCACCGACCAGGCCATGCCGGATGTGCGCGAGATGCACGCGAATCTGGTGCGTACGGCCGGTTTCCAGGCGGCACTCGATAAGCGTCATCGCTCGGAAGCGCTCACGTACGCGATAGTGGGTGACCGCGTCGCGGCCGTCCTCGCGCACGCTCTGGCGCAGGCGGTCCTGCGCATGACGGCCGATCGCCGCATCGATGCGTCCACCGGCCACCATGCGTCCGTACACGATCGCCTCATACTGGCGGTGCACGGTGCGCGCGGCCAGCTGGTCAACCAGCGATGCATGCGCGCGCAGGGTGCGCGCGATGACCATCAGGCCCGAAGTGTCCTTGTCGAGACGGTGCACGATGCCCGCGCGCGGGATTTCAGCGAGTTTTGGATCGTGATGCAGCAATGCATTCTGCAGCGTGCCGGCCGGATTGCCCGCCCCCGGATGCACGACCAGACCGGCCGGCTTGAATACCACCAGGAAATCCGGATCGCTGTAGCGGATGTCGAGGCCGATCGCCTCGGGGGATGCGCGCACCACCTGCTGCATGCGCGGCGTCAGGCGGATCTGCTCGCCACCGAGCACCGTATGGCGCGGGATCACGCTTTCGCCGTCAAGCAACGCGTCGCCGGATTTGATCCAGGCACTCAGCCGCGAACGCGAGTAATCGGGAAACAGCTCGGCCATGACCTGGTCAAGCCGCCGGCCGGCGGCTGCGGCGGGCACTTCGGCATGCAAGGGGTCCGGCGCGTCGGCACGGATTTGTGTTTCTGGGGGTGTCATCGGATTTCCGGCACTGCTGGCGTTCGGGTTATCATCGCGCTCTTGTCATCGTAAAGCAGTACTGTCGCATGCGAGCCAACTCCCGTTTCCGCATCATCCTCAGCGTCACCGCGCTCGCACTTCTCGTGTCGGTATCCGGATGCTCGATGTTCAAGAGCAAGGACAAGGATCCGAATTCGACGTTGCCGGTCGGCGAGCTCTACCAGAAAGGCGTGCAGGCGATCGATTCCAATCAGGACGCGCTGGCCGCAGCAATCTTCCAGCGCCTCATTTCGCGCTTTCCGTTCGGCGCCTATACCGAACAATCACAGATCAATCTTGCCTACGCGCAGTACAAGAACGACAAGCCGGACGATGCCTACTCGACCATCAACCGCTTCATCAAGACGTATCCGACCCACAAGCATATCGACTATGCGTATTACCTGCGCGGCCTGATCAACTTCAGCCGCTCCGGCAGGTTTCTGGAAAACTGGGTCGGCCAGGACATGAGCCAGCGCGACCAGGCCAACCTGCGCCAGTCGTTCGATGATTTCGGCGAACTCATCAAGCGCTATCCACGCAGCATCTATGTGCCTGATGCGCACCAGCGCATGGTGTATCTGAGCAACACGATGGCGCAATCCGATCTCAATGTCGCGTTCTACTACTTGCGCCGCGGCGTGTATGTGGCGGCCGCAAACCGTGCCAAGGATGTGATCCAGACCTATCCGCAGAGTTACCAGGTGCGCGATGCGCTCGCGATCATGGCGCGCAGCTACCGCAAGCTCGGTCAGGACCAGCTCGCCGAGCAGGCGGAGAGCGTACTCAAGCTCAACTACCCCGAGCATGCCTATTTCAGCGGCAAGTGGCCGGATTGGCACTCCAATCTGTGGAAGATCCTGCCGCTCGCAAATCGCGGCCAGACTGTCCATGAGTAACTGGTGGCGCGCTCGACCGGTCAGCGCCAGCCGGAGGTGATCGGGTAGCGCCGGTCCAGACTGAAGGCGCGCCGCGAAACCTTGGGGCCGGGCGCGGCTTGGCGCCGCTTCCATTCGCTGACACGGACCAGATCCACAATCCGGTCGACCACGGCCGCATCAAACCCGACAGCGATGATTTCCTCGCGGGACTGCTCCTGGTCGACATGGCGCAACAGGATTTCATCCAGGATCTCGTAGGGGGGTAGCGAATCCTGGTCGGCCTGATTCTCCCGCAGTTCCGCCGAAGGAACGCGATCGATAACCGCCTGCGGAATTGCCGTCATTCCAGCATGCGCGTTACGCCACTTAGCGAGCGCGTAGACCTCGGTCTTGTAGATATCCTTGATGGGCGCGTAACCGCCACACATGTCGCCGTAAATCGTCGCATAGCCGACGGCGTATTCACTCTTGTTGCCGGTCGTCAGCAGCAGTCCGCCGAACTTGTTGGCCAGCGCCATGAGCAGCACGCCGCGACAGCGCGACTGCAGGTTCTCTTCCGTGGTGTCGGAATTGCATCCGGCAAAAAGCGGCGCCAGCGTATCGAGGAAGCCGTGGAACGGCGCACCGATCGGCAAGGTCTCGAGGCGCACACCGAGCACATTGGCCTGCTCAACGGCGAGGTCATTGCTCGGTGCGGACGTGTAACGGGACGGCAGGCGCACGGCAACCACGTTGCCGGCACCCATCGCGTCGACCGCGATGGCCAGCACGAGTGCTGAATCAATGCCGCCGGACAAGCCGACCCAGACCTTGCCGAAGCCGTTCTTCGCGCAATAATCGCGCGTGCCGCGCACGATTGCGCGCCACGCGAGTGCGTTACGGCCGGCCTCGCCTTCCTCGGTCTCGGCGGGCCAGCGCACGCGTTTGAACGTGCGCGATGCCGATTCGTAATCGGCCAGCAGCCAGCAATCCTCGAATGCACGTGCGGCCGGATGCACATTGCCATCGCCATCGACCAGCGCCGATGCGCCATCGAACACCAGCGCATCCTGGCCACCAACAAGATTGACATAGGCCAACGCGACGCCGGTCTCGGCAACGCGCGTGGCAAGCAACGCGTCGCGTTGCACGTGCTTGTCGCGCTCGAACGGCGAGGCATTGGGCACCAGCACCAGCTCGGCGCCGGCTGCGCACGTCGCCGCGAGCGGCTCGGCGAACCACAGGTCCTCGCAGATCACTATCCCAATCGGTACGCCGTCCATGGCGAATACGCACGCTTCGCCATCGGGATCGACATCAAAGTAACGACGCTCGTCGAACACTGCGTAGTTGGGCAGCTCACGCTTGCGGTACGTGGTTTCGATGCGACCATCGCGCACCACGCTTGCCGCGTTGTACACGACACTTCCGGCCGCTTGCGGCCATCCAACCACCGCCACGATGCCGCTGACGCTGGCAGCGATCCGGTAAATCGCCGCTTCGCAGGCAGCGAGAAAACTCGGCCGCAGCAACAGATCCTCGGGTGGATAGCCGCTGATCGCCAGTTCCGGGAACAACACTACGTCCGCTCCATGCGCATCGCGCGCCTCGGAAATCAGCGCCGCAATACGCTCGGCATTGCGCACGACCGCGCCGACCGGAAAGTCGAACTGGGCCAGTGCAATGCGCAAGTTGGTCATGACGTCAGCGTATCAAAACGGGGCATTGGCGCCACATGCACGAATGCCCCCATCACTAAGTCGGTGGGCATTTTTGCCGGGTTACTTCAGCAGGGCCGCCAGTGTGCTTCCAAGATCGGCCGGCGAGCGCACGGTCGTCACGCCGGCTTTTTCGAGCGCCTCGAACTTGGCCGCGGCGGTACCCTTTCCGCCGGCGATGATCGCACCGGCATGGCCCATGCGCTTGCCGGCCGGCGCCGATGCACCCGCGATGAATGCTACGACCGGTTTGGTCACGTATTCCTCGATGAACTCAGCGGCTTCTTCCTCGGCGCTGCCACCGATTTCGCCGACCATGATGATGCCCTCGGTCTGCTCGTCCTGCTGGAACAGCGTCAGGCAATCGATGAAGTTGAGGCCGTTGATGGGATCGCCGCCGATACCGATGACGGTGCTCTGCCCGAGTCCAACCTGGGTGGTCTGGAACACCGCCTCGTAGGTCAAGGTGCCCGAACGCGACACGATGCCAACCTTGCCGGGTGTATGAATATGGCCGGGCATGATGCCGATCTTGCATTCGCCAGGTGTGATGATGCCCGGGCAATTCGGTCCGATCAGCACGGTATCCGGATACTGCAGCAGCACGTTCTTGACACGCAGCATGTCGAGCACCGGAATGCCCTCGGTGATCGTGACAATAACCTTGATGCCACTGTCGGCGGCTTCGAGGATCGCGTCCGCTGCGAACGGCGGCGGTACGAAGATCATCGACGCATCCGCGCCCGTTTCCTCCACCGCATCGAGCACCGTATTGAATACCGGCAGACCGATGTGCTCCATGCCGCCCTTGCCCGGCGTCACGCCGCCGACCAGCTTGGTGCCGTATTCGAGCGCCTGCTCGGAATGGAACGTGCCCTGCTGGCCGGTGAAGCCTTGGGTGATGACTTTGGTGTTCTTGTCGACCAAAACGCTCATTGAACAAATCCTCGAAGATTCTTGCTCTTCATGCTCTATGTAGGAGCGGCTTCAGCCGCGATGCTTTTGCTGGTCCGTAAAAAGAGACAGAGCTTCGCGGCTGAAGCCGCTCCTACCCATTCATATTCAGGCGGCTTTTGCGGCGGCCACGGCTTTTGCGGCTGCGTCATTGAGATCAGCGGCGGGCGTGATCGCAAGACCGGAGCCGGCCAGTAGCTCACGGCCCTTCTCCACGTTCGTTCCCTGCAGGCGCACGACCACGGGAATCTCCAAGCCGACTTCCTTGACTGCGGCAATGATGCCTTCGGCGATCAGGTCGCAACGCACGATGCCGCCAAATATATTGACGAGGATGCAGCGCACCCTGTCCGAGGACAGGATCAGCTTGAACGCCTCCGTCACGCGCTCCTTGGTCGCGCCACCACCGACATCGAGGAAATTGGCGGGTTCACCACCGGAAAGCTTGATGACGTCCATAGTCGCCATCGCAAGACCCGCGCCATTGACCATGCAGCCGATGTCGCCATCCATGGTGACGTAATTGAGATCGTTGGCGCGCGCGCTGGCCTCGGCCGGATCCTCCTGGGAATCGTCACGCATTGCGGCCAGATCCGGATGGCGGAACTCGGCGTTGTCGTCGGAATTGACCTTGCCATCCAGCGCCGCCAGATCGCCCGACGCGACAATCGCGAGCGGATTGAGCTCGACCAGCGACAGGTCCTTGTCATTGAACAGCCTGTACAGACCAAGCATGATGCGCGTGAGCTGATTGGCCTGCTTGGACGTGAGGCCCATGTCGAAGCCGAGCCTGCGGCACTGGTAGGGCTGCAGCCCTTCGACGAAATTGACTTCGACAGTATGCAGGTCCTCCGGGTTTTCCCGCGCGACCTGTTCGATGTCGACGCCACCGCGCGCCGAGGCAATGAACGTCACCGCGCGGGTGCCGCGATCGACCAGCACCGAAAGATACAATTCCTTGAGAATGTCGTTGGCTTCGGTGACGAGTACGCAATTGACCGGCAACTCGCGTCCACCGCTCTGGTAGGTCGCCATGCCGCGCCCGAGCATGCCGGCTGCAGCTGCCTTGACCTCATCGGAGGTCCTGCATAGTTTGACACCGCCAGCCTTGCCGCGGCCGCCCGCATGGATCTGCGCCTTGACCACCCATTGTTCGCCCCCGATCGATTTTGCCGCCTCGACGGCCTCCTCGGGGGTGGTGGCAATCTTGCCCGGCGGTACGGGAATGCCGTAAGCGGCAAAAAGTTCCTTGGCCTGATATTCGTGAAAGTTCATGCAGGTAGCCTTGCGAAGGGTGACAGGGAAACACGGCACAGCCCGGGTAGGACGAGGACCCGCTGAAAACCACGAGAGTTTCCGGTACTGCGATCGGACTGGAACGACCCTGCCAGCAGGATGACCCGCGAGCACGGCAGGAAGCGTATTGTGGGCATGCCGGGAGTGGAAATCAAAACCGCCCGCGATTTCGCGGTGCGACGAGCGTGGGCGGCAGAAATCTTCGGGTTGCGATTGTGCTCGCATCCACACGCTGTGCCTGTCGTCGGGCTTGCATAGAACCACTATGCGCACCTTCCGAGAGGCACAGCCTGCGGCGCTAGCCCAATCTCGCTTTCCAAAGCTTCTACCGCCGACGCTCCTAGTCAGGCTTATACTTCCATCGTGACAGGGGCAAACTGTGAACAGCGGCGGCAATCCCGCGCCGCGAGGGAAAGGCATGAGCGAACACGTCACCGCCGTCGAACCGGCGCCCGCGTCCATGACCGGCTTCCCGGGCCGATGCCGATGAATACCGAAGCGACGGAACTCGGCGGCGACATTACGCGGCGCGAGATCTACTTCTTCAACCTGTACCGATGCCTTCAGGCGGTTATTTATCTCGGCCTGGTGTACAGCCCGTATGCAGTCGACTGGGTGCGCGTGACGCATCCGCTGCTGGGCCGCGTGACTGCGCTCATCTATGTGGTGATCGCGCTCGGCATGTTGCTGGCCACCGACCACATGAGCGCGCGCCCGCGCCTGACGATCGGCTGGGCGCTGGTGGCCGACATCGTGGCGGCGTCGTTGATTGCATTTGCGCTGGGCGGCGGCAGCAATTCGGTTCCGATGATGCTGATCGTCAATATCGGCATCGCCGGGTTGCTGCTGCCGCTCAACCTGTCGCTGGGACTCGCGGCGCTGGGCGCGCTGGGCATCACGCTGCCGCTGTCGATCATGCACATGCTGGCCGGTACGGAGCGGGCTACGGATATCGACGCGTGGCTGTTCGCGATTGCCTATGTCGCGGCCGCGCTGCTGTGCAACTATCTTGGCCGCTCGATGCGCGCCACCGAGGCACTTGCCGAACAGCGCGGCGTCGATTTGTTGAATCTCGAACAGGTCAACGATCTCATCATCCGCCGCATGCGCACCGGCGTGCTGCTTGTCAACGACGCCAACAGCGTGTTGCGCATCAACGAATCGGCATGGAGCCTGATCGGAAATCCGTCACCGAACGAGACCGATCTCGGCGCGATTGCGCCGGAACTGTCGCGCCGGCTGTACCACTGGCGTCGCACGCGACGCTCCGACCAGACTGCCGTCGCGCTCGCTCCAGATGTGCCGCAGGTCATTCCGCGTTTCACGCGGCTGGCGCCGAACGACGATGCGCATGTGCTGATTTTCCTCGATGACACCTCGTTGCTGTCGCGCCGCGCGGAGGAACTGACACTCAACTCGCTCGGCCGCCTGTCCGCCTCGATCGCGCACGAGATTCGCAATCCGCTCGCGGCGATCCGCTATTCGGCGCAACTGCTCGGCGAGTCGCCGGATCTGGATGCCGGCGACCGGCGCCTCGCAGAGATCATCAACAACCACTGCACACGGGCAAACGATGTGGTGGAGAACATCCTGCAGCTGTCGCGACGCGAGCGCTCACGCCCTGAAAATCTCGATCTCAATACCTGGCTCCTCGGTTTTATCGAGGCCTACAAGCGCGACAACGACATCGGCGAAAACCAGTTGCGCGCAGCCACCCAGAGCCACCGTATCGAGGCCCTGGCCGATCCGCAACATCTGGAACAGGTGCTGTGGAATCTGGTGCAGAACGCGCTGCGCTACGGTCGCCAGCCCAACGAGCCGGCGCGCGTGGTGGTCGCAACGCGCCTTGTCGGCGAGCATGGAACGCCACTCGTGGAAGTCATCGATCGCGGTCCCGGCATACCACCGAAGATTGCCGCCCAGATCTTCGAACCGTTCTATACGACACACGAATTCGGCACCGGTCTTGGCCTGTACCTCGCAAAGCAGATGTGCGAGGCCAATCAGGCGACGCTGGAATACATTCCGCTGGCCGGCGGTGGCGCGTGCTTCCGCATCGGGCTGGAACCGACCACAGCGATAATGGGCACGCGCACCAGCGCGCATGCATCGTGAAGATGCCACGTAGCTGATCGCGCTAGTCCCTGACGCGACCCTCGCCTTCATTGTCCCAATAGCCGAACAGGCGCCGCGCGACGAACTTGTAGACGCGCTTGCCGGTGGCGTGCCAGGTGTGCGTGATCCACGAGCGCTTCGCGAGCACGCGGCGTTCGGTCGGTGTCAGCGCATCCGGGCAGTAGGTGCGTTTATGCTTGAGCATGTGCCGCAGATCCTCGCGGGCAAGCAGACGGAAAAGTCTGCCGCGCCGACGCGACAACGTGGCCAGCTGAAAATCCACGATGCCGGGCGAACCATCGCTCAGCACCAGCCAGTTCGGCTCCTTGGCAAGATCGTTGTGTGCGACGCCGCAGGCACGCAGCCGCCTCAACAGGCGATGCGCGGCGCGAAAATACTCAGGGTCGCGTGGTTGCGCGCGTTGCATCGGTTCGCCATCGAGGTAACTGCGCAGCAGTACGCCATCCTTCCACGCGAGCAGGCTCGGCAAACCCTGCGTTTCCCCGAGCGCCGCGAGTGAGCGCGCTTCGCGCCCGCCGGCCCAACGTGCAAATGCGCGCAAACCGCGGCGCGCGGCGTAGGTGTCGCGGCGGATGCACCGGTAGTCACCGTCCTGGCAGAGTTCGATGCGCCCAAGCGCGTCGGATTTGAGTAGCGTGATGTGCATGGAATTGGCGAACGAACGGACGGACGAACCGGATGAATCGGCGAACCACGAGCAATGTCGGCATCAAGTTTACGTCGATGTGCGCACGCGCGCTGACGTTCGCGCTGCCAGTATCCGCCGATGACGGCATCGTTGCAGCGAGCCGGTACACTAGCGCGAACTATTCATGAATCACACGCGCCCTCGCTTGTCTCTTGAATCCACACGCATTGTCACTCACTCGCCAATAGTCCCTGCTATGCGCTCGATCGCGAAAATCCGTGTGGATCCAATGTACGGCGCGATCTTCACGCGTATTCATGAATAGTTCGCGCTAGCGCCTACCGAATCATCACCCGACTGGCCACGGAGTCCGCCCATGACCCTGCATATCGTGCTGTACGTGATCGCGGCACTGCTGATCGTTGCTGGCGTCGCCGGAACCATCCTGCCCGTGCTGCCGGGCGTGCCGCTGGTGTTCGCGGGCATGCTGATTGCCGCCTGGACAGACGGATTTCAGCACGTCGGCGCAATCAGCCTGATCATACTTGGGCTTCTGGCGGTAATTGCGCTCGTGGTCGACTTCGTCGCCGGGCTTCTCGGCGCCAAACGGGTGGGCGCGAGCCGCCTCGCGCTGTTCGGTGCAGTGGTGGGCACCCTGGTCGGGATCTTCTTCGGCATTCCTGGGCTGCTGATCGGGCCATTTGCCGGCGCGCTGTTAGGCGAACTGGTGGCGGGCAGTACGATGCGTCGCGCAACCGATGTCGGCGTCGCCGCGTGGCTCGGATTCCTGATCGGCGCGGTGTTCAAGCTGGCGCTGTGCTTCGCGATGCTGGGAATCTTCACGCTCGCGTGGCTGACCGGCTAAAGCGTCAGACACCGCGCCCGACCAAAAAAAGAAGACTGAACCACGAAGCACACGAAGAACACGAAGGAGTTCAGAAAGAGATCAAGTGAAGGTCAATGACTTCTGGATTTCTCTTCGTGTTCTTCGTGTCCGGATCCTTTGACGTTTGCCAGTCAGCGCGAGGTAGCTGCGGGCGCGGACAATACAGGCGCCGTGCGCGAATGGCGGGTCAGGAGCCAGACCAGCGCCACGATGAACAGCAGCGGCACTGCGAGCGGAATCAATGCGCCGAATGCCAGCACAATGGCGCCCGCGACCAGCATCAGCGGCAGCGCGACCAGGAACAACAGCAGGCCGCCGACCAGCCGCAGCACGAGACCCAGCACCGCGAAGGTGATCCACAACGCAAGAACCACCGCGAAAATCGCCACCAGCACCGGGATGATGGCGCCGCCGGCAATCAGCAGCAGCAGCAGCAGGCCGAACACGGCAAACACGGAAAACAGACCAGTCAACATGACGTTCTCCTGACGGTGGATTCGAGTCGATTCTAGCGTCAATTGCCCGCTTTTGCCTGTGCGAGAGGCAACTGGTCAGTGGAGCAAGTCGTACGGACCACCACGTTCCAGCGCGCGTTGGTATGCCGCTCGTGCATGGATGCGTTGCAGCCACTTCGATGAATGCGGCTGACCGACGCCGATGACGCCGCGCGCCGCCGCAGCTTCCATCGGGAAACTCATCTGGATGTCGGCGGCGCTGAATGCTTCGCCGGCAAACCATGTCGACTTGCCGAGCTCGTTTTCGACGTAGTCGAAGTGCTGGCGCAACTGCGGGTCGATGTAGGCACCACGAACCTTGACGGCGATACCGCGCGCAATCGGGCGAGCGAAGAACGGCATGGGTTGTTTCGGAATGCGCGCAAAGATCAGGCTCAGCAACAGCGGCGGCATCGCCGAACCTTCCGCGTAGTGCAGCCAGTAGGTGTAGCGCAGGCGTTCCGGTGTGCCAGCGACAGGAATCAGGCGACCGGCACCACCACGTTCAACGAGATACTCGACGATCGCACCGGACTCGACGATCGTCACGTCATCTTCGGTAATGACCGGCGACTTGCCAAGCGGATGCACCGCCCGTAGCGCGGGCGGTGCCAACAGCGTCTCCGGATCGCGTTGGTAGCGCGCCACCTCGTAGTCGAGGCCGAGTTCCTCCAGCAACCACAAGACTCTCTGCGACCGCGAATTTTCTAGATGGTGAACCGTGATGATGGTTTTGGGCTATTTCGCGTTGACCAGCGCCAGTGTCATGTCGAGCATGCGATTGGCGAAACCCCATTCGTTGTCGTACCAGGACAACACCTTGACCAGCGTGTCGCCCATGATGCGCGTCTGCGTTGCATCGTAGATCGACGACAACGGATTGTGCATAAAGTCGACCGAGACCAGCGGCTGGGTGTTGATGCCGATGACGCCCTTGAGATTGCCTTCGCTGGCCTCGCGCATGGCTGCGTCGATCGCCTCCTTGGTGGTGGCGCGCGCCGCGACGAACGTCAGGTCGACCACCGACACGTTGATGGTCGGCACGCGCATCGAGAAGCCGTCCAGCTTGCCATTGAGTTCCGGCAGCACCAGACCGACCGCGGCCGCTGCGCCGGTACTGGTCGGAATCTGCGACATCGTCGCCGAACGCGCTCGGCGTAAATCCTTGTGATAGACGTCGGTCAGCACCTGGTCGTTGGTGTAGGCGTGGATTGTCGTCATGAGACCGTGCACGATGCCGATCTTCTCGTGCAGCACCTTGGCCAGCGGCGCAAGGCAGTTGGTAGTGCAGGACGCATTGGAAATGATCTGATGCGCAGCAGTGAGCTGATCATCGTTGACACCGTAAACGAATGTGCCATCGACATCCTTGCCGCCCGGCGCGGAAATGATGACCTTCTTCGCGCCTGCCGCAAGATGCGCTGCGGCTTTGTCGCGCGTGGTGAACAGGCCGGTGCATTCCAGCACCACGTCCACACCGAGTTCGCCCCACGGCAGCTTCGACGGATCACGCTCGGCGCATACCCTGATGCGATCGCCATTCACCATGAGGTCGCCGTTGTCGACCGCAATATCACCCGGAAACTTGCCCTGCGCGGTGTCGAAACGGGTCAGATGCGCATTCGTCTCAGCGTCGCCGAGATCGTTGACGGCCACGATCTGGATTTCGCCGGTGCGATTGGATTCGTACAGCGCACGCAACACGTTGCGACCGATGCGGCCATAGCCGTTGATGGCGACCTTGACGCTCATGGACAACTCTCCGAAGGGATTGACAGGAAACGCCCATTCTACCGCTCCGGACGCGCTGCCGCACGTAGCCGGGCGCGCACAAATTCGTGGCGCAGCTTGTTTCACCACGCTGCGTGTTCATCCACTCCGGAAATGAAGAGCCATTACAATTGAGGCATGCCTCTGATTGTTTCGTGCAGTTTGCGTTCCGCAATGTGCTTATGTAGAACGCGTATAGCGCTTTTCGCAGTCGCCGCCCTTTCGCTTGGGCTGTTGCCGGATGTCGCGTTGGCATGGGGACCAGCCGGACATCGCATCGTGGCCGAACTAGCCGAACACCATCTCGATCCGACTACACGCACCGCACTGCGACCACTGTTGGCCATCATCGGCGCGACACATCTCAGCGATATCGCGACCTGGGCCGACGACCTGCGCCACGATCCCAAGCAGCGCGCGCTGGCGCGTGCCACGGCCAGTTCGCATTACATCAACTTCTCGAGTTCGCAATGCCGATACGATGCCGCGCGCGACTGCGAAGACGGTAAATGCGTGGTTGCAGCGATCGATCGCTATGCACGTATTTTGGGCGATCGAGCGCAGCCTGACGCGCGGCGTGCGGAAGCGCTGCGCTTTGTCGTGCATTTTGTCGCAGACGCGCACCAGCCGCTGCACGCCGGCTATCGTCGCGACCGTGGCGGCAACCGCTATCAAGTGCATTTGCACGGACGGGGCACTAACCTGCATGCGGTGTGGGATACGCCTGTTCTGACCCATCGCCAGCCCGGTTGGCGCAAATACGCGCAAAAACTGGACGCGAAGACCCTGCCCAAAGTCGCCGGCACACCCGCGCAATGGGCCGAAGGATCCTGCCGCGCGACGCGCGACGATGGCATCTACCCGCGGCGTCATCGCATCGATGATCGCTACCTCGAACGCATGCAGCCACTCGCGCAACGGCGCATCCGTGAAGCGGCGGCACGACTCACCAGGCTGCTCGATCGGGAACTCGGTTCGCGGTGATGTCGCAGGTCCATCAAACGCTCCCCGCAGCACCGGATTACAACGCCTTTGCGGCACTCACGACGTTTTCGACGGTGAAGCCGAAATGTGCGAACAGCGCGTCGGCGGGCGCTGAGGCGCCGAAGCTCGTCATCCCGATCACGGCGCCGTCGAGGCCGACGTACTTGCGCCAGTAATCGGCGATACCGGCTTCGATCGCGATGCGTTTGCGGCACCAGGATGGCAACACGCCTTCGCGGTATTCGACCGGTTGCGCGTCGAATACGCTGGTGCATGGCATCGACACGACGCGCGCGGCGACTCCATGGTCGGCGAGCGCACGCATCGTTTCCATCGCCAGCGCAACTTCCGAACCGGTAGCGATCAGGATCAGGTCAAAGCGCGCTTCCGGTGGATCGGACAACACGTAGGCACCGCGGGCGATGTCGGCGAACTGATCATCGTTGCGCGTTTGATGTTGGAGCGTCTGGCGCGAGAACACCAGACAACTCGGCCCGTCGCGGCGTTCGATCGCGGCTTGCCACGCGATCGCCGATTCCACCGCATCGCAGGGACGCCATACGTCGTTGTTCGGGATGTAGCGCAGGCTCGCGAGGTGCTCGACCGGCTGGTGGGTGGGGCCGTCTTCGCCGAGACCGATCGAATCGTGCGTGTAGACGTGGATCGCGTGGGCTGGATTGAGTGCGGACATGCGCACCGCGTTGCGCGCGTAGTCGGAAAACACCAGGAACGTCGCATCGTAGGGAATGAAACCGCCGTGCAACGCAATACCATTGCTGATCGCGGTCATCCCGAATTCGCGCACGCCGTAATAAATGTAGTTCGCGTCCGCACCATCCTTCAATACGTCGCGTGAACCCTTCCATATCGTCAGGTTTGAACCGGCCAGATCCGCCGAGCCCCCAATCAGTTCCGGCAGCAGCGGTCCGAATGCATCGAGCGCCATCTGCGAGGCCTTGCGGGAAGCCACGTTTAAACCTTCGATCTGCAAACGCTGTGCGTATTCGCGCGCACGCGCACTGAAATCGGACGGTAGTTCACCGGCCATGCGCCGCTCGAATTCGGCGGCGAGCTCCGGATTGGCCGCACGACAGTCCGCGAACAACGCATTCCATCGTGTTTCGCGTTCGCTGCCCGCCGCAGTCGCATCCCATCCGGCGCGAATGTCATCGGGAACCTCGAACGGCGCATGCGGCCAATCCAAGGTCTGGCGCGCCGCCGCGACCTCGTCCTTGCCGAGCGGTGAACCGTGACTCTTCTCGCTTCCCGCCTTGTGCGGGGCGCCGAAACCGATCGTGGTGCGGCAGCAGACCAGCGTCGGCTGATCGGTGGACTGTGTGGCGCTATCGAGCGCGGCCTTTACTGCATCGGCCGAGTGGCCGTCGACATCGCGGATCACGCGCCAGCCACAGGCTTCAAAGCGCGCCGGCGTGTCATCGGTAAACCAGCCTTTTACGTTGCCATCGATGGAAATACCGTTGTCGTCCCAGATAGCGATGAGTTTGCCGAGTTGCCAGGTTCCTGCCAGCGACGCGGCTTCCTGCGAGATGCCTTCCATGAGGCAGCCGTCGCCGAGTAAAACAAACGTCCGGTGATCGACAATCGTATGGCCGTCGCGATTGAAGCGTTCAGCCAGTACCTTTTCAGCGAGCGCCATGCCAACGGCGTTCGCGAATCCCTGGCCGAGCGGTCCAGTGGTGGTTTCAACACCCGGCGTTTCGCTGACCTCCGGATGCCCGGCAGTCTTTGAATGCAGCTGGCGGAACCGCTTCAGCTCATCGATCGGCAGGTCGTAGCCGGACAGATGCAACGCCGCGTATTGCAGCATCGAGCCATGTCCGTTCGACAGCACGAAGCGGTCGCGATCGACCCAACGCGGGTTTGCGGGGTTGTGGCGCAGGAAATTGTTCCGTCGGCCATGCCCATGGGCATGCCCGGATGACCGGATTGGGCGGCTTCCACCGCATCCATGGCCAGCGCCCGCACGGCGTTGGCCAGTTCACGACGGCTGGGATCAGACATCGGGCAGGCTCGCAATAGTCAGATGGATATGAGCACCGCCGTGAATTCCCCGCGGAGCCAGACGCGCATTGTCGCCGAACGCAGGGCCGATTGTCGCCTCACCCGGCAGTTTGTTCAATTAGTGGACTCAGGGGTATTGAAATGGCAAGCCTTGACCCCAACTTAACGGCATGAGCACAAGAAACGAACGTTTCCCTGCCTGGCGAGTCCAAAGAACTGCGGACCGCTGAACATAAAGATACGCGGTTCCTGATCCATCCCAGAATCCATCCCTGAATCATCGGAGTTTGTCTGTCATGAAAAACACGCTGCTTCCACTCGCACTGGCCGCTGCAGGCCTGTTCGCGATTCCTGCCGTCGGTCATGCACAATCGACAGACGGCGCGTTCATCAACGGCAATATCGGTCGCGTATCGCTCGATCGCGGCGCGTTCGACGATAGCGACACCGGCTACGGCATCAATGCCGGTTACCGCTGGGCGGTTTCTCCCAACGCCCTGATCGGTTTCGAAGGTGGCTACACCGACCTTGGCAAGTATTCGGCGAATCTCTCGGACAGTGTCGGTCCACTCGGCAAGGCGACGGCCGAACTCAACGGCTGGACCCTCGGCGCCAATGGTCACTTCAACGTGTCGCCGAACTGGTACATCAGTGCCCGTGGTGGCTGGTTCCGCGGTGACATGAAATCGCGCCTGCGCGCATTCGACCCGGCTGATGCGCCGGACGTGAACTACAGCTTCAGCAAGACCGCCAACGGCTGGTACGGCGGTGCCGGCTTTGGCTATGACTTCAGCAGCAACTTCAGCCTGGGTCTCAACTACGACTATTACAGCGTCGACAAGAGCGGCATCAAGATGAACCCGTATATCGTGTCGGTAAGCAGCGAGTTCCGCTTCTAGGTTGCCGCGACACCGGACTCCTGTAGCTAAAGGAGTCCACCAACGAGAGTCACAGGGCAAGGACGCACCTCAAGCCCGGTACGCGAAAGCGTATCGGGCTCTTTTGTGTTCCGCGCAGAAGCAATCGCGAATACTACCCGCCCGAATGGCGTGCGCCATCACGGTGACACGCCGCCATCGAAACCATCGGCGAACACCGGATCGATCCAGCCGCCGCGCAGTTCCCATGCCGATTCGCTGAACGCGGCCGCAGAGGCGGGGAAATCCGGCACGATCGTGAAGTGCAGATTGCCGGTCAACGCAGTCAGTGCGAGCGGCACCTCCTGGCGTTGCCAGCGACGCGCGGGGTTGGCGATTGCGGCCGGAAAACGCCCGGCAACCGCGCCGTTGACAAGGATCGTCGCCCCTGGTGATCCGACGATGACGCCCGGAGCGCCGTCGCCCGCATCGAATATGCGCGCTAGCCTTAGTGGTGGTGCGGCCTCACTAACCTGCAGACGAAATGCGCTGCTACCGGTCGTATATCGGCACACCATGGCGTTTCGCGACGTGGGAGGCTCATCGCTGAAGTGCGAAGTCACCGGCGTGCAGGTCGCGTGCGCCGACGTATGCCAGTCGCGCGCGGCGGCGGCGATCGGGTCACCAATCTCGAATCGATCGTAAGCCACCATGAGCGCGCGCGGTTGACGATAACTCCAGGTAATTGCATGCACGCACATGGACGTCGGCAGCGTCGGTGAAAGGCCCGCCTCCTGGGTCAGACGCAGGGCACTCGTCCACGGCAACGCGTCCGTCAACAGCAGGCGATAGGCTGCCGTTGTCTCCCCGTCACCCTGGAGAACCGCGCTCACGCCAGACAGCGCGCGCGAAGTCGGGCCGCCATCGAAATAGAAGCCGCCGTCGTAGAAATCCTCCACCCCGGTTCCGTACCAGGCAGGTGCCGGTGAACCGTCAACATGCGTGCGCTCATCGCCCTCGAGAATCGTCGCATTGCCGGTTTGACTACCGTAAACAGCGGCGATACCGACCAGCTTTCCTGCGCCGCGCTGCGCAAGCAGCTCAACATCGCCCGATTCGACACAGGTATCGGTGACAGCCACGTGCAGGCGCCCTGCCGTTGCAGGTACGTCAGAGGCGTCCATAAACAGATCACTCGCAATCGTAACGGGTGCAGCCAGCGCACCATCGGCATGCAAGCGCACCGTGAGCGTCTGAACAAACGGCATCGGCCACCATGCATACAGCCAGCCATCGGCATCCTTGCCGAACAGCACGCTGCGCGTCGGAATCTGCGCGATATCCGGCTGGACGAAGACATCCGCCAGCGTTGCATCGATCGTGCGAACGCCATCGACGTCGATCCGCAGGCTGACATCGGCATAGGCATCGGGTGGCAATTGCAGACGAATGCCACGCAGCCATGCCGGACCGCTGCGTGTTGTCAGCGTCAGCGTCGCATCCGCCGCGAGCACATCACTGCGCGATTCGGGTGCGAGCATGCCGTTCCACGGGTCATCGCCCGCGTGATCGAGAAACGCGCGCCATCCCGGCTCGTCGACGCCGGGAGCGAAGCTCGTCACAACCGTGTCATTCGGGAGGCGATGATGCTGGATCTGGAACCACAACAAACTGCGACCGTTCGGATCGCAGGGGTTATCCGTATCCTCGGTGTGGGTCAGGGTGATCCGCAATGCGTCCTGATAGGCGATCGGCACGTTGGCGACGTAGCCGCCACTGGTCGCAAACCGGTCCCCGACCATCGGTGCGGTGAACGGTGGCGTCGATCCATCGAACAGGGTCGCCAACGGCGTCTCGAGCGCGGGAACGGCAGCGCCATCGAGATAGAAGCGCACGCGGATCGCCGGATTGATGCAGCTTGCGAGCCCGTAGCCTGTCGTCAGCCAAAATCGCGTCAGAACACCCA
>CAJDWV010000033.1_pt1 | contig 20710 bp, 15 predicted proteins | sample 7391731 | NCBI WGS metagenome assembly CAJDWV01 (sample SAMEA7055746, study PRJEB34461) | soil metagenome | biome: terrestrial ecosystem; feature: Peninsula; material: soil | place: Antarctica | collected 2016
GCCACGCAGTGTCAGTGCCGTTAGCTCGGCCGATTTGCGTACGTGTTCGGTCTTGAATTTCTGCCAGCGCTCGGCCGCGCGCGCCTGGCGCTTGAGATGGTCGATCTGCTTGTCGACTTCATCACACACGTCACGTACGCGGTCGAGGTTTTCGCGGGTCGACTTGATGCGACTCTCGGTTTCCTTGCGCCGTTCCTTGTACCTGGAAATGCCGGCCGCTTCCTCCAGATGGCTGCGCAGTTGTTCCGGATTGGCGTCGATGATCTGGCTGATCATGCCCTGCTCGATGATCGAGTAGCTGCGCGGACCGAGGCCGGTGCCAAGAAACAGGTCGGTGACATCACGCCGCCGGCAACGCGCACCATTGAGGTAATACTGCGAGGCGCCGTCGCGGCTCACGGTGCGACGCACGGAAATTTCCGCATAGTTCGCATACTCGCCACTGATCGCGCCATCGCCATTGTCGAAAATCAGCTCGACGCTGGCGCTGCCGACCGGCTTGCGACCGCTGGAACCGGAGAAGATCACGTCGGTCAGCGCATCGCCACGCAGGCGGCTGGCCGCGCTTTCGCCCATCACCCAGCGGATCGCATCGATGATGTTGGACTTGCCGCAGCCGTTCGGCCCGACGATACCTGACAGATTGGTCGGCAGGTGCAACACGGTCGGATCGACGAAGGACTTGAATCCGGCCAGTTTGATGGTGCTCAATCGCATCGAAAAATCCGCGTTGCAAGGAGATGTCGCAGGTTGTTCATGTCAGTCGTCGGCAGAGAGCCATTGAGAAGCGCCATGGCCATGCGAAGCGACATGACGTGGCACTTCGCGCATCATTGATTATCGCCGGATTGATCATCGCCGGCTGGCGTCCCGGAGGGCTTCGCGGCATCGCCGCTCTTGTGTGCCGCAAGCGCGGCATCGAGGGCCGCTTGATCCAGCTTGACCGGAGCATCCTCACGCAGTTTGGTGAGGCGTGACTCGGCAAAGCTAGCGGCCAGCGAACGTCGAATGCCGTCCTTGACGGTATCCAGCGGCGGCGGTGTGAATGGTCGCGTCGCATCCAGGTGAAGAACGTGCCAGCCATAACGGGTATGCACGGGCAGGTGCGTCGCGGTGCCGGGCTTAAGTTTGGTCAGCGCCGCGGCAATGTCCTCGGGTAACTGGTTGGCGTGCGCACCGTTGAAACTGCGCGCCTGCAGGGCGTCCTTGCGCCAGGCGTCGAATACCTCGGCGAATGGCTTTCCATCGATGATTTCACCTTCGGCCTTCAATGCCTTGTCCTCATCGGCGAAAACCAGTTGCGTGAAGTCGTACTCGACACCGCCGCTGGTCGCCGCCTGTTTGTCATAGGTGGCCTTGATTGCCGCATCGTCGATATTGGCGCGCCGCTCCAGCACCTGCATCGCGGCACCGGCTGTCGCCTGCAGGCGACCAAGTTCGGCACTCACCGCAAACTCCGGATCGCGCGCGAAGTCTTCGCGCTGTGCGAGATGCGCGAGTACCACCATGTCGGTTAACCGCTGCAATGTCTGCGTGCGGCCTTCGGGCGTCGATACATCGAGGCGGAACGCGCGTGCGGTCGCAAGATACAAAGCGGGGGGAATCTTCTCCCCATCGATCGTCGCTACAGGATTGTCCGTTCCGGGAAGGTCGATCGTCTTGCCGCTGCTGCCGGTGCCACCGCAACCACCGAGCACGGCCGTCAGTATCACCGTGACCAACAGGCCCGCGGCGGTGGACTGGAATGCATTCATGGCGTATCTCCTGCACTTGCCTGTGCCGGCGTCAGTGCGTCGATGCTGAGTGCGTGAATATCCGTCTGCATCAGGTCTCCGAGCGCAGTGTAGACGAGACGATGACGCGCAATCGGCGACTGGCCGGTGAATGCGTCACTGATGATACGAACGTGGAAATGACCGCGCCCATCGCGCGCACCGGCATGTCCCACATGGCGGTGGCTTTCATCGACAATCTTTACCTCGAGCGGATCCAGCGACGCTTCGAGCCGGCTGCGCATGGCGTTGATACGCAGCGTGTTGTCCGGAGCGCCGATCATGGCAACACCTTGCGAAATGGACGCACCTCGACGCTCGCATACACATCCGCCGCGACGTAGGGATCGGCCGCGACCCATGCCCTGGCCTCGTCGAGATCGCGGAACTCCGCCACGATCAGGCTGCCTGCATATCCTGCCGGGCCCGGATCCTCCGCATCGATCGCCGGAAACGGACCGGCAACCAGCAGGCGACCCGCGGCATGCAAAACTTGCAGTCGCTCCAGGTGTGCCTCGCGCGCCTGTGCCCGCGAATCCTGCGAATCAGGATGATCAAGACCAGTGATGGCATACCACATGAATGAGGTTCCGAATGTGCGAGGCAATGCGTGGCAGTGCGACCAGACTGATCGATCCGATCGCTGCAAGAAACCATCCGCATGCGATTCAAACCGCCAATGGTAGCCCAATGATGCCAATACCGACACGCGCCCGGGGTGAAAATGGCCGGCGTCGAAGACTCATCGAGGAATTGATCCGCACACGCCGCGTCCTGGTACTGGACGCGAGCTGCCGTTTACGCTTATTCTTGCGCACGAACACTGCATGATTGTCGACTGCGTTGCCATAGCGCGCCTCGCAGCCCTCGAGTTTCGCGCGAAGTTGAGACACATCGTCCTCGTTTCGGCGTACCGGAGAGACGAGAACCTTGCGAGTACATCATTCGCGTTTTCGCGGTGTAACGGTTATCAGCCTGGTATTTTGATCGACTCAAGCATCGGGTCGGGGCACGCGCCACCCACTGCGCCGTGTCCAGCATGCTGATACGCAACATGACGGGGTCTGACACGCCTCGCACCGGTCGCATTAGGCGTCCGTAATGACAGGGCATCAACGAACAGGATTTTCCCAGCCGACCTGCGCCGTGAGGCGCCAGTCCTCATATTGATGGGCATGAACGACCCGATCATCCAGCCTTCCGACATCCAGATCGGCGAGCAGATCAGCGGCTTTCCGCAAGTACCCCCGACGCGCTGGAGGTGATCCTCGATGCGTTCGAAGGGCCGCTCGACCTGCTGCTGTACCTGATCCGTCGCCAGAATATTGAAATCCTCGACATCCCGATCGCCGAGATAACGCGACAATACGTCGAGTACATCGACCTGATGCACGAACTGCGGCTGGAGCTGGCTGCCGAATACCTCGTGATGGCCGCGATCCTCGCGGAAATCAAATCGCGCCTGCTGCTGCCGCGCCCACCCTCCGATGATTCGCTGGAAGAGGATCCGCGTGCGGAGCTGATCCGGCGCCTGCAGGAATACGAACGTTTCAAGAAGGCCGCCGAAGATATCGAAGCGCTGCCGCGTATGGAGCGCGATTTCAGTGTCGCCAGCGCGTTCGTGAGCGACCGAAACGTGATTCGCCTGCCTCCGGCCGTGGACCTGCGTGAACTGCTGCTCGCACTCAAGGACGTCATCGTGCGTACCGAGCTGTCCGGCCACCATGCCGTGCAGCGCGAAGCGCTCAGCGTCCGCAACCGCATGAGTGAGGTGCTGAAGAGGCTGCAGGATGGCGAATTTCATCGCTTCGAAAGCCTGTTCGAAGCGCGCGAAGGCAAGGCGGGTGTGGTTGTGACGTTTCTTGCGCTGCTGGAACTGGCCAAGGAACAGCTCGTCGAACTCATGCAGGACACTCCGCCTGCGCCGATTTACGTCAAATCCCTGGCTACCGCCGCATGACATCTGCAATGACCGATATCGATCAATTGAAGCGCATTCTCGAAGCCGTGTTACTGGCCGCGGCGCAGCCGCTGTCCCTCAGCCAGCTCTCCGCGGTGTTCGAGGAACAGGAAGCGCCGAGCCGCGAGGATCTCGCGCGCGCTCTCGAACAACTGCGCGAGGACTGCGAAGGCCGCGGCGTCGAGCTCGTCGAAGTCGCATCCGGCTTCCGCTACCAGGTGCGCACCGACGTACACGCATTTGTCACGCGGCTGTGGACCGAGCGCCAGACGCGCTACTCGCGCGCGCTGCTTGAAACGCTGGCACTGATCGCCTATCGCCAGCCGGTCACGCGCGGCGAAATCGAGCAGGTGCGCGGTGTTGGCGTGTCGACCAGCATCATCAAGACACTGGAGGAACGCGAATGGGTGCGCGTGGTCGGCTATCGCGACGTGCCAGGCAAACCCGCCCTGCTGGGCACGACGCGCGCGTTCCTCGACTACTTCAACCTGAAATCCCTGGACGAGCTGCCCGCGCTGAGCGAACTGCGCGACCTGACCGATCCGGACCTGCAACTTTCCTTTTCGGTCGACGGCGAATATGCCCTACCGGCCATCGCTTCGAGCGTCGCGGTCGATGAGGACACAGATGAGGAAATGACAGATACGACGCTCGACAGCGACACGCATTTTTCAACCGACACCATAGACAACGAGAGTGAGAGCAACGACACCATGGCCGAAGAAGCCTCTACCACTTCCCCGGAAACCAGCGCATGACCCGTTCCGTACTGACGCTGAATCGCGACGCCGGTGATGCCCCGACCACCGAAGAGCGCCTGCACAAGGTGCTGGCCAATGCCGGCATCGGCTCGCGCCGCCTGCTCGAACAACGCATTGAAGCCGGAGAAATCCAGGTCAACGGCGCTACCGCAGAGGTTGGCCTCAGTGTGCGCGGTGGCGATCGCATCGAGATCGATGGCAAGCGCTTCGTGGTGGTTGCAGACGATGCGGAGCAATCGCAGGTGATCGCCTACAATAAGCCGGAAGGCGTGGTCACCACGCGCGACGATCCCGAGGGACGGCCGACGGTATTCGAGCAATTGCCAAAATTGCGTGGTGCACGCTGGATTGCGGTCGGGCGCCTGGACATCAACACCACCGGTTTGTTGCTGCTTACCACGGACGGCGACCTGGCCAATGCCCTGATGCATCCAAGCTCGGAAATCGAGCGCGAATATATCTGTCGCGTGCACGGCGAAGTTCCTGATGAAGTCGTCGAACGCCTCGCCAGCGGCGTCGATCTGGAAGATGGGCCGGCGCGCTTCGACAGGATCACCGTCGTCAGCCGCAGCGGCAGTCATGCGTGGTTCCGGGTGATGATCCGCGAAGGCCGCAACCGCGAGGTGCGGCGCATGTGGGAATCGCAGGGACTCATGGTCAGCAGGCTCAAGCGCATCCGCTATGCCAATGTGGAGTTGCCGCGCTTGCTCAAACGCGGTAACAGCGAACCGTTGGAAGCCGATGTGCTAACGGCTCTGCGCGAATGTGCGGGTGCGCAGCGACCCGCGCCGCGGCTTACGCTGGCGCCGGTGATCGGCCAGCGCCGTGCCAGTCATACCGAATTTCGTCCTGATCCCAAGGGCCAGCAGGCCTGGACCGGCGCACGCAACGACGAGGCACGCGAGTTCGCCGCGTTCGATCGCATGCGTGATGATGGCTGGCGCGCGCCCGGCACCAAGAAGGTCGCAAGAGCAAGCCCGGTTCCCCAAGCTCTCCAAATTCTCAGCCCCTGCGCGGCAATGTCGCCGAACCCAATGGCAACCGCGCCGTACCGCGCGAAGATGTGCACGGCAATCGTGCACCTCAACCGGGTGCGGGCAATCGACGGGGTGACAGCGACGGCAACCGTGGCGGGCGTTCCGGTCCCGGCAATCGTACCGGTGGCCCGCGACCGGCCCGGCAGCCCGGCAGCCCGGGCAATTCCCCAGGCAATGCGCGTAGCGCGGACGGCCGAAAGGACACCGCTGCACCGCGCGCTCGCAGAAACAGCAACAATCCCAATCGGTCCCGCGGGCCGCGTACGCCGCGCACCGATTGATGGCGTATGCCAACGTTCCGGAACCACGTTCGCGTACTAAACCCGCGTGCGCGAGAACATCTGGCAATAGCGTAGCTACACGCAGTATCGAGGCACACCCCTGACTCAAAAGAAAGGGCGGCGAAGTTGCCTCCGCCGCCCTGATCCGTCGGATCGTGTTGCCGATCCGGACTCAGACGAGTCTCCGTCAGTCGAGCTTCAGTGACTTGCGATCGCTGTCACGACGTTTGCGTTCCTTGGCGCTGTAGTCGGCTTCGCATCCGTCCTTCGCAACCATGACGCAATCGAGATAATCAGTGATTTCGACCAGCGCCGCACGGATCGCCTTGCCGGCCGGCGTATTTTCCTCGTGCGCGAGACTGCCGCCGAAACCGCCGCGGTATACACCGAGCGACACGCCGCCGCCGGTGCTGCGGCCTTCGATGGTGCGTGAATAATCCACCTCGCCGGTGCTGCTGTTGACAACCCGCACGTCGACCGCGAGATACGCTTCGGACTGCTTGCCGCCGATCGAAATACCGCGGATGCTGAAGCCGCCACCGGTACTCGCGGTGTGCTCCTCGTAGGAGGTGACGGTACCGAATACGAGATAATCGGCGCCAGTCACCTGGCCCATTTTCGCGCCGGTACCCGAACGTACGCGGCCGGAAGCTCCCAGATTCTGCTCTTCCAGGACCTTGTCGAGCTTGTTGCGCTCGAGCACTCGGAAAGAGCCGGTGCTGGACAGTTCGTTCGACAGCATCCCTGACAATTCCCAACCCACGCCGCCCCGCCACCAGCCCGCGCCAGATTCATTCTTGAATTCAGCCACGCCAATGGTCGGCTTGCTGGCGGCAGCGGCGCTGCCGGCGACAAGCAGGGTCCCGAGCGTGAAAATTGCAACGCACAATGGTTTGTTCATAATGGCTGATTCCCTCGGATTACGCTGAAAACATTATGCGGACAGTTGGCAATTCCGCCGTTTTTGCCAAACTTTGTAAATTACCCCTGCCGCACGTCTGCAAGCGAGTTTATCCTAAGCGCGTTCCACGGGTAACGGCGTGCGCCACTGCCGCAGCCAACCGGACCTGGATCACATCGCGGGCGCCAACAGCGTCGCGCGCGGTGGATCGACCGCCATTCGGCCTGAAAACCATAACGAGGTAGCGCCATGCCAGAGGTCACCATCCTGCACAATCCGCGCTGTTCAAAGTCGCGCGCCACGCTCGCTCTGATCGAATCGCGCGGAATCACCCCGCGCGTCATCGATTATCTCGTCGATCCGCCTGAGCCCGAGTGGCTGGCGCAGGTCTGTGACCTCCTGGGCGGCGACCCGCGTACCATGATGCGCGATTCTGAACCGGAATATGCCGAACTGGCAATGGACGATCCGGCTCTGGACCGCGAGACCCTGCTGGCCCAACTGGCCGCCCATCCGCGGCTCATCCAGCGCCCGATCGTGCTCGCCAACGGACGCGCAGCGATCGGTCGCCCGCCCGAGGCGGTACTCGAAATCCTCTGATGGCATCGATTGGGCGAATTTTGCCAGCTCTTGCACCCGGTGATTGGTCCTGCACGAGCCTATCCGGCGCGCGGCAACGGAACGCGCCGCATCGCTGCAATTCACCCGGCGCCCGCCGAACTGCTAAACTTGCGTCGCCATCGCGACTGCTCAGCACGCGATGTTCCCAGCGCCATTCATTCCCGAAAAGGTATCCCCATGCGCCATGTCTCAATCGCGCTCGTCATTGTTCTGGCCTTGGCTACCCAAGTCTGCCTGGCGGCCGCACAGACCGGGACGGCGCACTCCATGCGCGCGCTTGCTGCCGCAAAGCCCGTGCCAAAAGGTGACGCCCCCGACCCTGTGCTCCTGTATGCCCAGAGTGGTGGGACGCTGTTCGGGGCACAAGTACTGCGTGACGCCGAGCAAGCCGCCTTCGACTCTGAAGCAGCGGACGACTTCACGGTTACCAATGCAGAAGGCTGGACCGTCACCAACGTGCTGATGCTGGTCAACTTCAACAACGTCGCGAATCTTCGGCTTCCCTCGCCGGGCCAGTTCGATGTCATGATTCGCCTCAACAATGATGGCGCGCCTGGCGCTGAGCTGTGCAGCTACACGGAAATTCCGGCTGAATACACTCTGCCGAACAACGGCTTTTCCAGCGCCTATATCGCGTTGCCGGATCCCTGCGAACTGGGCGTCGGTACGTATTGGCTGTCGATCACGCCAGTCTACAATCGGTCACAGGTACGTGGTCAGTCATTCTGGTCCATGTCGCCAGGCTCGGTCATTGGATTGCCTAGCATGTGGCGCAACCCGGGCGGTGGTTACAACTCCACCTGCGGCGACTTCGAGGACGTCACGACCTGCGTTGGGGATCGAGTCGGCCCGATCGGCGCAGGCTTCTCCAACCTCGGATTCCTGATCTACGGTATCAAGATTCCGCCACTGTGCTCGGATGTCATATTCGCCGACGGCTACGATGGCATACCGCCTGAATGCACGCCCGGTTGACGGCACGCGGTGGGCACCGATAACCGCGATACTGATGCTCCAGGTAGGCGGGACGCGGTACCCCTGACCGATCCGGATTTCCTGTCGCAGCCACTCGCGGCTGCCAGTGCCCTGCCCGCCCGCTGCTACGTGGACCCGGTGTTCGCGAAATGCGACCGGAACGCGATCTTCGCGCGCTCCTGGCAGTTCGTCGCCCATGCCGCAGCGCTGGATGCGGTCGGTGATCATGTCGTTTGCGAGATTGCCGGCGTACCACTGGTGCTGGTACGTGGCGGCGACGGCGTGCTGCGTGTGCTGCACAACGTATGCCGCCATCGCGCCGGACCGCTGGCACTCTGCGACGGGCGCGACGCGCGTCGTCTGACCTGCCGCTATCATGGCTGGACCTATGCGCTGGATGGCCAACTGCTCAGCGCACCGGAAATGGACGCAGCGGAAGCATTCGATACGCTGAAAATCCGGCTGCCGCAGGCGCATGTCGCCGAATGGCAGGGACTCGTGTTCGCGGCGCTCGACGACACGGGCACATTGGAACCACCGCCCGAACCGTCGATTGCCGAACTTGTGGACGGCCTCCCCGAGCGGCTCGGCGAGCGCAAACTCGATGACCTGAAATTTTTTGCGCGCGTCGACTACGACATTGCCTGCAACTGGAAAACTTACGTCGACAATTTCCTCGAAGGCTATCACCTGCCGCACGTCCACCCCGAGCTCAACCGGCTCCTCGACTACCGCAGCTATGTGACCGAAACGCGCGCCTGGAATTCGCTGCAGTGGAGCCCGATTGAAAAGGTCGACAGCATCTACGGAACGGGCGAGGCGCTGTACTGGTTCATCTGGCCCAATACCATGCTCAATGTGTTACCCGGCCGCATGCAGACCAACCGCGTGATCCCTACCGGGCCACAGACCTGCCGGGTGGTGTTCGACTATTACTATGTCGATGCAGGGCAGAAAGCGGCGCAGAAGACCGAAGACCAGCATTTCAGCGATCTTGTGCAGCAGCAGGACATCGCGATCTGCGAGAGCGTACAGCGTGGGCTCGCATCCGGTTCCTACACCGCCGGCCGTCTCAATCCGAAACGCGAGTCGGGCGTTCATCATTTCCACGAGCTGTTGCGCCGCGCCTACCGCAACGCGGCGTGCGCCACCCATATGTCGAACGATCGCGCCTGAAAAGTAGCCCCAAACCATCACGGTGCGAACCGCGGACGCAGCTATACTTGCCACACACACGTTCCGGGGAGTTGAACATGCAATTTCGGATATCGAACGGCGGCCGCGTATTCGCTGCGGCGCTACTCATGGCGTTGACCGTTACCGCATGCAAGCGCTCCCCCACCGGCGTTCCGGAGGTGCAACCGCAAAAGCCGATTGCCGCCGAGCCCGCAAAGACGCAGACACCCGCGGGATTTGTGCTGTCGGCGACCCGTGCGGAGGACTATCAGGGGCAGCTCGCACTGACACTGGAGTTTTCCGAACCCCTGATCGGAAGCCAGACGTTTGACACGCTGATTGCGGTGACCGATCCGGAAAAAGCGGTCATCGAAGGAAGCTGGGCACTCGACGAAGACGGCACCACGCTGCATTTTCCGTTCGTGAAGGCGGACGCGAACTACACAGTTCGCATCAAGGCTGATCTTGCTGCCGCAAGCGGCAAGACGCTCGGCGCCGAGGTCAGCAAGGAAATCTATACCGGGCCCATGCAGCCCAGCGCGGCGTTTGCATCACAAGGCAGCGTCCTGCCCGCGCGCGAGACGCGCGGCCTGCCGGTGGTGTCGGTCAACGTCAAGGATGTCGATGTCGAGTTCATGCGCGTGCGCGATAGCGAGGTTGCCAACTTCTTCGCCGCATACCAGAAGTCCGGAAAACGCTCGGGTTGGGACCTTGATCCAGAGTACGGCTGGTACGGACGCGACGGCAAACCGCTCACGCAAGTCGCCAAGTCCGTATATGCCAACCGCTTCGTGCTACCGGGCGCGGAAAACGAGCGGGTCGTCAATTATTTGCCAATCCGCAACATCGACGAACTTTCCGAGCCGGGCCTGTACTTTGCGGTGATGCGACCGGCCGGCAATTTCCGCGACGAGTACGCGACAAGCTTCTTTTTCGTCAGCGATATCGGGCTGCATGCACGCGCCTACGAGGACAAGCTGTTCGTGCACACGGCATCGCTGAAGAGCGGCGATGTGTTGTCCGGCGTCACGCTCTCGATACTCGACAGCAAGGGCGAGACCGTCGCCAGTGGCGCGACCGATGAAACCGGCAACGCACTTCTGGATTACACGCTCAAGGCGGACCAGGTGCTGGTCGCCAGCAGTGGACGCGATGTGTCGCTCATGCCGTTCAATCAGCCGGCCCTGGATCTTTCCGATTTCGACGTCGCCGGGCGCAAGCAGGCCTGGTTCGACGTGTTCGCATGGTCTGATCGCGACCTTTATCGTCCCGGCGAAACGATTCGCCTGTCCGCGCTGCTACGCGATTACGACGGTAATCCGATCAAGCCGCAGCCGCTGTTTATCACACTCAAGCAGCCCGACGGACGTCCGTATGCACAGGCGAAACTGGATCCGCAGGCGCTCAATTATTTCGAATGGTCGCGTACGATCCCGGCCGATGCACCGACCGGGCGCTGGCAGGTGGAGTTTCGCCTCGATCCGGCCAGCAAGGATGCGACCGAGGGCATGAGTTTCCGCATCGAAGAGTTCCTTCCCGAACGGCTGAAACTCGATCTGGCCAGCGCGCAGGAAGTCATCAAGCCCGGCGAACCGCTGAAGCTCGAAGTGCAGGCCGATTACCTCTACGGCGCGCCCGCGTCGGGCAATCGCTTCACCGCCCGCCTCACCCTCGCCGCCGACCAGCACCCGGTGGCGACACGCGATGATTTCTATTTTGGCGACCCAAGTATCGAGTTGGCCAAGGAAGCCAAGGACGTTATTGATGTCGTGCTGGACGACAAGGGACACCTCGAACAGGACGTACCGCTCGGCGATGCAGCCAAGGCGCAGGCGCCGGTTGCCGTCATCGTGTCGGGCAGCGTTTACGAGACCGGCGGGCGTACCGTTACGCGTACCCTCAAGCGCAGCATGTGGCCGGCCGACGCGCTGGTAGGCGTGCGGCCGCTGTTCGATGCGGATGACGGCGCCAGCCCTAACGCCGATGCCGGCTTCGAGGTAATTCGCAGCAATGCAGCGGGTGAGGAACTGGCCGGCAAGGGACTGGAACTGACCCTGATCCGCGAGCGTCGCGATTACCACTGGAACTGGGACAAGGATGGCGGCTGGCATTTCGAATACACGCGCCGCTTCGAGAATGTTGAAAAACGCACGCTGGATGTCGAAGCCGGCAAGGCGCTGGCGTTCCGCGTGCCGGTCGAATGGGGCAATTACCGCATCGACATCCGTGACCCGGCGACCGGCCTGACAATGCGCTATCCGTTCATGGCCGGCTGGAGCCCCGACGATGACAACACCGGCATTGAAGCGCGGCCCGACAAGGTCAAGCTGTCGCTCGACAAGACCGCCTACAAGGCAGGCGACACGCTGAAGGTGACGGTTACGCCGCCGCAAGCCGGCAAGGGGCTGTTGCTGGTCGAATCGGACAAGCTGCTGTATTCGGCGAACGTCGACGTGAAGGCCGGCTCGACCTTCGAGATACCGGTCACCGCCGACTGGGAACGCCACGACGTCTACATCACCGCACTGGTGTTCCGCGGCGGGTCCGCAGTCGAGAAGATCACGCCGGCACGTGCCGTAGGCGAGGCTTTCGTGCCGATGGACCGCAGCGCGCGCACGATCGAGGTCGCGCTCGACGTGCCGAAGATGATGAAGCCTGAGAATGACCTGACTGCAACGATCAAGGCGCCTGCGCTGGCCGGCAAGCAGGCTTTCGTAACGCTGTCGGCAGTGGATGTTGGCATTCTCAATATCACCCGCTTCAAACGCCCCGATCCGAATGGGTGGTTCTTCGGTCAGCGTGCCTTGGGCGTGGACGCTTACGACCTCTACGGTCGCGTCATTGAGAGTTTTGAGGGCGGCACCGCGAAATTGCGTTACGGCGGCGACATGGCACTCGGCGCCCTGCCGCAGGCGCGGCGTCCGACCGCGCATGTGCAGACCGTCGACATCTTCTCAGGTGTCGTCGCGCTGGATGACAAAGGTGAAGCGCGCGTCCCGCTGCGCATCCCCGACTTCAACGGCACCGTGCGCGTGACGGCCGTCGTGTTCGGCGAAAACCAGTATGGCGCGAACGATGCCGAAACCGTGGTGCGCGCACCGCTGGTAGCGGAAATCTCCACGCCGCGCGTCATGGCACCGGGCGATCGTTCGGAGGTGACGCTCGATCTCACCAATTTCTCCGGAAGCGAGCGCGCCTTTGCAGTGAAGCTCAGCGCCGATGCACCACTTGCCGTTCCTTCCGGCGAACGTCGCGTGACGCTCGCCGATGGAGGGAAAACCACGCTGAATTTCCCGCTCTCGGCACTGCAGGGTTATGGCACCGGTCGCGTGCGCGTCAAGGCCGACGCCGTATCCGGCGATGGCGACCCCATCCATATTGCGCGCGAATTCGAACTCGTCGTGCGCGCCGCGTGGCCGTCCGTACTGCTGTCAACGCCACGTGCGCTCGACAAACTCGTGCCGATCAGTCTGGACACGAATCTGATGCAGGGCCTGTTGCCCGAATCAGTGACAGCGCGCCTCACCATCTCGAGCTTGCCACCGCTGCCATTCGCCGAAGCGCTGCACGGACTGCTGCGTTATCCCTACGGCTGCCTCGAACAGACCACCAGCAAGGGCTACGCGGCACTGATACTCGACGATGCAACAGCAAATAACCTCCACACGAGCGGCCTCGATGCCGACGCGCGCAAGCAGCGTGTCGACGGTGCAGTTGGCCGCATCGCGTCGATGCAACTTGGTTCCGGGCACTTTTCGATGTGGGGCGGGGACACGGGGGCCGACACGTTCCTGACACCGTACGTGGTCGAGTTCCTGGAGGATGCCCGGGACGCCGGCTTCCTGGTTCCGGACAGCATGTTGCAGAAGTCGCTGCAACGTCTCAACGATGATCTCCTCAGCGGTGGCCATCCGTATTACGGATCCGATTACGCCGACCACCTGCGCTTTGCCGATCAGGTGTATTCGGGCTACGTGCTCGCGCGCGTCAACCGTGCGCCACTCGGCACGCTGCGTGCGCTATACGACAACGACCGCGACAAGTCGATTACCGCGCTACCCCTCGTGCACTTGGGCATCGCGTTGAAACTCATGGGCGACGAACCGCGCGCGAAGAAAGCCATCGACGAAGCGTTCACGAAGAAAGTCGAGCGACCCTCGTGGCTCGGCGACTACGGATCAACCCTGCGCGACACAGCACTGATGATTGCGCTGACGCATCGTTACGGCCTTGCCACGCCCGAGCACGACGGGCGCATCTTCAACCTTGCCCGCTCCCTCGCCAACGAGAAGCAGGCGGCAGACGACCGCCGCTCGCGCTGGAACGGCGGGCGCATGTACTTGAGCACGCAGGAGCAGATCGCCATCGCGCGACTCGGCAAGGAACTCATCAAGGATGGTGATACAGCGGTGTCCGGCACGCTGAATATCGGCGACACGGCGAGCGAAATTTCGCCGGAGCGCCTGTGGAGCCGCGCCTTCGACGCCGCCGAACTGCGCGCCGGCGTGCGCTTCGATCCGTCCGGCGACCTACCGCTGTACGTCAGCACCGATATCGCCGGCGTGCCGACCAGCGCACCGCCGCCGGATGATCATTACGTGTCGATCAAGCGCCGTTACTACACGCTGGATGGCAAGCCGTGGGAACCGGCAGTGCTCAAGGAAGGCGATGCGCTGATCGTCGCGCTCATGCTCGAAACGCGCGAGGCGATGCCCAATGCACTACTCGTCGACCTGCTGCCGGGTGGCCTCGAAATCGAGAACTTCAACCTGACCGATGCCAAGCAATGGAGTGATGTCGTGGTCAATGGCATCACGCTCAGCGACCGTTCCAGCGCTGCGAATGTCGTGCACGAGGAGTTCCGCGACGATCGCTACGTGGCGGCGCTGCAGCTCAACAAGGGCCAGAGCGCCACCGTGTTCTATCTGGTGCGCGCCGTATCGCCCGGCACCTTCCTGGTGCCGCCGGCACAGGTGGAGGACATGTATCGGCCCGAGGTACGTGGAGTCGGTACGAGTACGCCCGAGAAGATTGAAGTCAGGGAGCCTGGAGCAGTCCAGACAAAGTAAGGATGGCTCCAACGACGATTCATCCCCCCTCACCCCAACCCTCTCCCCCGACGATGAAGCTGTTGGGGGAGAGGGGGCAGTAAGCGCGTGGAACTACGGTACGCAACAGGTTTATGGCGGTGGTGCAAACGCACAGGCATAGCGTTGCTGATCCTGATTGCATTCGCGTTGGTCCTGGATCGGCTCTTCCCGCTGCCGTTGCCCGACGATTCGGCCGGCAGTACCGTGGTGCTGGCACGCGATGGTCGACCGTTGCGCGCGTTTGCCGATGCCGACGGCATCTGGCGCTATCCGGTCACGATCGATGACGTGTCGCCACTGTACGTCGACGCCCTGCTCGGCTACGAGGACCGCTGGTTCTGGCGACATCCGGGCATCAATCCGTTCTCGCTGGCGCGCGCCGCAAGCCAATGGATTTTGCACCGGCATATCGTTTCGGGTGGCTCGACGCTGACCATGCAGGTCGCGCGCATCCTCGATGCACGCACTTCGAGAACTGTCTCCGGAAAACTGCAACAGATGCTGCGCGCGCTGCAGCTCGAAGCGCACCTGTCCAAGCGCGAGATCCTGACCCTCTATCTCAACCATGCACCCTTTGGTGGCACGATCGAAGGCGTGGAAGCGGCTTCCTGGGCGTATCTTGGCAAACCGGCACGGCAACTCTCGAATGCCGAAGCCGCGTTGCTCACCGTGTTGCCGCAAGCGCCAAGCCGGTTGCGGCCGGATCGCCATGCGCAGGCAGCGCGCGTGGCGCGCGACAAGGTGCTCGACCGCATGGCGGCGCTCGGTATCTGGTCAACGGTCCAGGTGCACGACGCGCTGGTGGAATCGGTGGCGGCGCGTTCGCTGCAGCCACCGATGCACGCAGCATTGCTCGCGCGCCGGTTGCGTGCTGCTCAGCCCCATGTCGGTCGCATCACGACCACGATCGATGCGGGACTGCAGAAGGCGCTGGAGGATCGGGTCAGCGATTATGTTTCGCGGCTGCCTGCACGCACCTCGGCGGCACTGCTGGTGATCGACAATGCAACCCTGGAAGCACGCGCCTACATCGGTACGGCCGAATTCGGCAACCAGGCACGCCTCGGCCATATCGACATGGTGCAAGCCTGGCGCTCGCCGGGATCGACACTCAAGCCATTCCTGTACGGCCTGGCGCTGGACGACGGCATGATCGATTCGGAAAGCCTGCTGATCGATGCGCCGCAGTCGTTCGGCAGCTACCGCCCCGGCAATTTTAACGCCGCGTTCAACGGTCCGGTAGGCGCGGCCGAGGCGCTGCGACTGTCGCTGAATGTGCCGGCCGTCGACCTGCTCGACCGCGTGGGAACCGTGCGTTTTGCGGCGCGCCTTGCCAATGCCGGGATGAATTTGCGCCTGCCGCATGGCGTCATGCCGAACCTGTCGATCATTCTCGGCGGCGCCGGTACACGGCTGGAGGATCTGGTCGGTGGTTACGCGGCGCTCAATCGCGGCGGCAAAGCCGGTCGCGTGCGCTACACCAGCAATGATCCGGTCATCAACCGCCAGGTGATCTCCGAAGGCGCTGCCTGGATCGTGCGTACCATCCTCGAAGCGCATCCGCGGCCGGGTTACGCGCCGGACACGTTCGATCCCGGCTCGCAGCCGCGCGTTGCCTGGAAGACCGGCACCAGCTACGGATTCCGGGATGCGTGGGCGATCGGCAGCACGCGCCACTACACGGTCGGTGTGTGGATCGGGCGGCCGGACGGCACACCGATGCCGGGCCAGTATGGCGCCATCACCGCCTTGCCACTGATGTTCCGGGTGGTCGACAGCCTGCCGCGCGCGACGATTTCCGCCGTACCCGAGCCGCCGCCTACCAGCGTGACGGAAGCCGAAGTCTGCTGGCCGCTCGGTTTGCGCTTTGATCCCGAACATGCCGACCTGTGCCACGAAAAGCGCACCGCGTGGGTTCTCAATAGTGTGGTCCCACCGACGCCACCGGAGCGTGATGCGCGAAGCTGGAGCTCGGGCATCCTGCGCCTGCGCGTGGATGCAAATACCGGTTTGCGTCTCAGCAACGATTGCACCCGCCAGCACAGCCACGAAATCGAGATCGCGCGCTGGCCCTCGCTCGCCTACCCATGGCTGTCGCGTGAGCTGAAAAGGCGCAGTGCGATTCCGGCGCTCGCCCCGGGCTGCGCACCGGACGGGCTGGACGCGCGTCAGTCGATCCGTATCGCCGGCGTCGCCGACAACGCCACGATTGCGCGCGCACCAAACAGCAGCAAACCGGTCAGCCTGCGCCTCAGCGCACTCGGTGCGCGCGGCGAGGTCATGTGGCTGGTAGATGGCCGGCTGGCCGGAATCAGCCAGCATGCCGGTGCGTTCGATCACGCCTTCGAGGAGACCGGCCAGCACACGATCACGGCACTTGCCGGTGGTGGTGCGTATGCGCAGGTGAAGATACGCGTGTTGCGCTGAGCGTACGTGAAGTCCGCGCAACGATCCGGGATGCGACCTTCGGCACTGTGCCTGTTCGCCGATGCGCTAGTCTGTGACTCGGGATGGTTCCTGGGAGATAAGGAGATGAACATCCGTCGCTGGATTCTGGCCGCCCTCGCCCTGTTCGGGTCATCTGCTTACGCGTTCATCGATCCTCCGATCATCACACCGGAACGTCCGACGACGGAAATGCCGATTGAGGTGGCTATACGAAACGGCCTGTGTGATGCCCTGCTCAACTACACAGTCGCTATCGTCGATGATGACGTCGAAATGACGATCACAAAGATTCCGACGCAGGACGATCCGTTTTGTAACAACACCATTTATACAACGGTGTTTGAACTACCTCTTCTATCAGCGGGACAACATCCATTGTCGATCTTTCTGCTGGACAGCGCCCCTCCCGACGCTGAACCCGTTCTCTGGTTCCAGACTACCCTCGACGTCGCCAACGTTGGGGGCGTGCCACTTCCCCCGGCCCCTGTGTCTGCGTTAACCGGCTGGTTTCCGTTGGCGGTGTTCCTGCTCGGCGTGTTGCTTTTGGCATTCCGATACCGAAAGTTGCTTGCCCCCAAGCATCCCGGATTTCTCATATTGATCGATACGACGCGATTGGGTGTCAGGCGTTTCGTGCGATGACATCATCCAAAGTGTAGAAACCCGCTTCGCGAACTGCGAGCCATACCGCCGCCGCGATCGCGCCGCGCGCGAAGATGTCGCGATCACCCGCACGATGGACGAGCTCGATACGTTCGCCTTCGCCCACGAGCCAGACCGAATGCTCGCCGACAATGTCGCCAGCACGCGTCACACCGAAGCCGATTTCATCGTTCCCGCGTGGGGTCATCCGTGAACTGCGATCGACACATTGGACCGTGGAAAAATCCTGACCCCGCGCGTCGGCGACTGCACGGCCGAGTGCGAGCGCGGTGCCGGATGGTGCGTCGCGTTTGTGCTGATGGTGCGCTTCGAGAATCTCGCATTGCCAGTCTGGCAGTGCACGTGCAGCCTCACGTACCAGTCGCGTCAGCACCGCGACGCCGAGGCTGAAGTTCGCGCTCCACAACACCGGGATCTGCACCGCGGCGTCACGTAATGCGCTTCGCTGCGCGTCGGAAAGTCCGGTAGTGCCGCTGACAAATGCGATGTGCCGGGCAAGCGCGCATTTCAATGCGGCATCGAAGGCATCGGCATGACTGAAATCGATGAGCACCTGAGCGGCATCCGGAGCTGCTGATTGCCCATCCGCGCCCATCGGCGTGAGTGATCCAGCGCGCGACACTCCCGCCACGATACCGACGTGCTCGTCGGCATCGGCCACGCGCTTCAGTGCTTGGCCCATGCGTCCATCAAGGCCGTGAATCGCAACCGCCAGCTGTTCGGACATGGTGCTCCCCGCATCGAGGTGTCAGCGTACCGTCGCCGTTTGGCGGCGCACTCCGGTCAGGAGGTTACCCGATCCCAGAACTGCTTGACGCCACCCAGCCAGGAGCTGGAACGCGGTGAATGCGCGGCGGCATCGTCGCCATCAAAGGTCGCCTCGAACTCCTCCATGAGCTCACGTTGGCGTTTGGTCAGCTTTACCGGAGTTTCCACTGCAACGCGGCACAAGAGGTCGCCGGTATGCCCGCTGCGCGCGGAGCGCACGCCCTTGCCGCGCAGACGGAACAGTTTGCCAGTCTGCGTTTCGGCCGGGATGCGCATGGTCGTTGTGCCATTGAGTGTGGGAACTTCGATCTCCGTGCCCAGCGCAGCCTGTGCAAACCGTAGCGGCACTTCGCAATGCAGGTCATCGCCGTCGCGTCGGAAGATCGCGTGCTCGCGCACATGCACTTCCACATACAAGTCGCCGGCTGCTGCACCCTGTGGACCGGCTTCGCCCTGACCAACGAGGCGGATGCGATCGCCGGTGTCGACGCCTGCCGGAATCTTGACCTGCAAGGTGCGCTCGTCGCGCTTGCGGCCTTCTCCACCGCAATCAGTGCACGGATTGGCTACGACCTGGCCCGAGCCGCTGCAATGCGGGCAGCTCTGCTGCACCGAGAAGATGCCGTTTTGCATGCGTACGCGGCCATGGCCGCGACATGTTGCGCAGGTGCTGGTCTTGCCATCCAGGGAGCCGCTGCCCGTGCAGGTGGCGCACTCGACCAGTGTCGGCACTTCTATCTCGCGCTCGACACCGAACACGGCCTCCTCGAGGTCGAGTTCGAAAAGATAACGCAGGTCGGCGCCACGACGCTGCCGGCCGCGCGCGCCACCCATTCCGAAGATGTCCGAGAAGATGTCGCCGAAGATGTCGCCGACGTCAGCATGGAAGCCGCCGTTGCCACGTCCTCCCATGCCACCCTCGAATGCCGCGTGGCCGTGCTGATCGTACATGGCACGCTTTTGCGGATCGGCGAGGACCTCGTAGGCTTCCTTGGCTTCCTTGAATCGCTCCTGCGCGCCAGGGTCGTCCGGACAGCGATCCGGATGGCACTTCATCGCGACGCGGCGGAAGGATTTCTTGAGTTCGGCCTCGCTGACATTGCGTTGCACGCCCAGGGTTTCGTAGTAGCAAGCTTTTGTCATAGTCGGGAGTGCGGAATCGAGAATCGGGAATGGATGAACGCAGAAGAGCAGTGTCGAAGCGCCGCTCTTCCGATTCCCGTCTCCCGACTCCCGATTCCCGGCTTATTTCTCGTCGTCCTTGACTTCGGTGAACTCGGCATCGACGACGTCCTCCGGGCTGGGCGATTCGGCGCCACTTGCGCCAGCCTGCGGTCCTGGGCCGCCGGCATCGGGACCACCGCTTCCTGCAGCGGCTGCCGCCTGCAACGCCGCAGCAACCTGCTCGACGCGCGCGATGCGCGATTCGATCTGTGCCTTGTCATCGCTCTTCATGGCCTTCTCAAGCTCGGAGACGGCTTCCTCGATCGGTGCGATCTGATCGCCGCCGATCTTGCCGCCATGTTCCTTGATGGTTGCGCGCGTGCCATGCACGAGTTGATCGGCCTTGTTGCGGACGGCGACCAGTTCATGAAACTTGCGGTCCTCTTCCTTGTTCGCCTCGGCGTCGCTGACCATGCGCTTGATCTCGTCCTCGGACAGGCCTGAGCCCGCCTTGATCTCGATGCGCTGCTCCTTGCCGGTGTTCTTGTCCTTGGCCGTAACATGCAAGATGCCGTTGGCATCGATGTCGAAGGTGACCTCGATCTGCGGCGCACCGCGCGGCGCGGGCTGGATACCGGCCAGATCGAAGCGTGCGAGCGACTTGTTGAACTTGGCCTGGTCGCGCTCACCCTGCAGCACGTGCACGGTAACCGCACTCTGGTTGTCGTCTGCGGTCGAGAATACCTGGCTCGCCTTGGTCGGAATGGTGGTGTTCTTCTCGATCAGCTTGGTGAAGACGCCACCCAGCGTTTCGATACCGAGCGACAGCGGTGTCACGTCAAGCAGCAGGACATCCTTGACGGTACCACCGAGAACGCCACCCTGGATCGCGGCGCCGACTGCGACGGCCTCATCGGGATTGACGTCCTTGCGAGGCTCCTGTCCGAAGAAGTCCTTGACCGCTTCCTGCACCTTGGGCATGCGCGTCTGGCCGCCGACCAGAATCACGTCGTTGATTTCGGAAACCTGCAGGCCCGCGTCGTTGATCGCGGTGCGGCACGGATCCATGGTGCGCTTGACCAGATCCTCAACC
>CAJDWV010000017.1_pt1 | contig 20352 bp, 20 predicted proteins | sample 7391731 | NCBI WGS metagenome assembly CAJDWV01 (sample SAMEA7055746, study PRJEB34461) | soil metagenome | biome: terrestrial ecosystem; feature: Peninsula; material: soil | place: Antarctica | collected 2016
ATCGGGATCGATGCTATCGGGCATTGATCCCTCGAGTCCGCACAGCACCGCCTTGTCGGTGCCATGACCGCGGCCGGTCAGGGCGAGCGAGCCGAACAGTTCGCAGCGGATGCTGGAAACCTGGGGCAGCATGCCGGTTTCATCAAGCCAGCGTGAGACGAAACGCGCAGCGGCACGCATCGGTCCCACGGTATGCGAGGACGAAGGACCAATGCCGATCTTGAACAGGTCAAATACGCTGACAGCCATGAGCAGGATTTTTCAGGAAGATGGGAATCCGCAATTCTACGCTGGCTGGCGAGAACAGGCCGGAAGCGGGCGTATCAGCGGGCGTATCGAAGGTTGCCATTGGCGCTCGCCATTGCGGCCAGAACAACACTTTCAACCATCACGCTTCAAAAGAGCCGAGTCCGCCAGCTATGCTGTCGAGCCCGATGCCTGGTCGAGCGCTGACGATGTCCCTGATCCTTTACCAGCGTGATGATTGCCAGTTGTGTGATGAAGCCATCGCGCTGCTCGCGGCGGCGGGGGCACCGGATTTTTCCAGCATCTGGATTGACGATGATGCCGGCTTGGAGCTGCGCTATGGCATCCGCGTGCCGGTGCTGCACGATGCGCGGTCGACGCGTGAGCTGGATTGGCCGTTTGATGTGGCTGCGATCCGGCGCTTTGTTGACGAGGTGCGCTGAGTAATCAAACGTGCGCAGCGTGCGTTCTCAGGATTCGGCTGAATTCGGGTTGCGCAGACGTCGCAGGATCTCGCTACGTGCCTCGCGCAGGATTGAATCGCGATCGAGGTTGACGACGATGTCGCTGACGACACGCTTGGCGCCGAGATCGCCCCAGGATTTTCCGGCGGCCAGATAGCGATCGGCGGCGCGGCCGACGATTTCGGTGGCGTACCAGGCGAGTGCGCCCTGGGCGGTTGCCGTGAGTACGGTCGACATGCCTGCGCTGATGCCCTTGAGGGCCGAGGCGACCAGATGGATGCCCCAGATCGCACCCATCAGTACGGCGAGTTGCGCGGAGATCGTTGCGATCAGCCCGCCGGCCTCGCGGCGTGTGATCGGCAGGCCGTAGACACGAGCCAGATGCATGACCAGGCCCGCATCGAGCGCGCCGGCAGCGAGCAGGTCGGCGACCGGAATCGGGTTGAGCGCGACCGCGATACTTTTCGCGATGCAGTACTGGCGGATGACCTTGGCGGCCAGTTCGCGGCGGGCGACGACGATGCGCTTGGCGACCGTGTCGGTCAGACGCCCGGCGAACAGACTTGCATTGAGTGCCGACAAGGTGCGGCCTTCGCGAGTCAGCACATCGGTCAGGCGATTACGCAGGGCATCGATATTGGCGCCCTGGCGAATCATCTCGACTTGCTCATTGCCGTCGGCATCGAGTGAGACCCGGCGTAGCGGCGGCGGTTGTGCACTGACCGCGACCACATCTTCAGGCTGCACGAGTCCGGCAGCGTGTTCGCGCAGACGTGCGAGGAGACGGGCGAGTTCGTCATCGTCGTAACGGTCAGCCTTGTTCAAGGCGAGCAGTAGCGGTCGCTCGGTTTGCGCCAGTTGCGCGAGCGCGTCGCGCTCGCGCGTGGTCATGTCGCCATCGACGACAAAGACGACCAGATCGCTGATACCGGCGACTTCGACAGCCAACTTTTCGCGCGCTTCGCCATCGAGTTCATCGATGCCGGGCGTGTCGATCAGATGTACGCCACTGCCGGCGACTTGCTGCCATGGTCGCGGTGTCGCCTCGCGCGTCGTGCCATGCAGGACGCCGACTTCGAATGCGTTCTCGCCGAGCAGGGCATTGGCCAACGCCGACTTGCCGACACTGACGCGCCCGAACACGGCCAGATGCAACTCATCACGCTCGAGCTTGCCGAGCATTGCCTCGAGACGATTGAAGTCGGCCGCGAGTGAGCTGCGCACGGCCTCCGGGACCTGTGGATCATCGAGCAGGGCACGAAGACTCTCTTCGGCCTGACTGTGATGGTCTTCGGCAACCGTTACTCGCCTGTCAGCCTCTGGCCCGGATTGCGTGAAGCGGCCGCGCAGGCGCTGCCACCACGATGCGTTGGAATTCACTTGCCGAGGTCGCCGTTACTGCTTCGCGCCAAGTTCGAGGTGCGCCTTGATCTGGACTTCATCGGCGATCGCCGAGGTGTCTGCGTATTCGCCGCTGCCGATATCGAAATCGAGGCGCTTGACCTCGGTTGAGACATCCAGCGTGCCGCCGGTACCCTTCGAATCGAACTTGACAAGCAGGTCGACCGGCTTGTCGATGCCCTTGATGGTCAGCGTGCCTTCGGCGATGACCTGGTCGCCCAAGTGTTTGAATTGACGCGTTACGAAGTGCGCGTTCGGGAACTTGGCGATATTGAAGAATTCGGATCCAGGCAGGGTTTCGTCGCGATCCGCGTCGCCGGTGGTGACGCTGGCCAGGTCGACGATGACATCGAAACTGGATGTATCGAGGTTGGTCGAGTCGTAGCGAATCTGCGCCTCGAACTTGGCGAAGCTGCCGTTGAATTTCGCGCCCTGGAACGTACCGCTGAAGCTCAGCGTGCTGCCTGTCTCGACTTGATAGTCGGCGGCCAGTGCATGGCCGCACAGGGCGGACAGGGCAAACAGGCAAAGCATGGACTTCATGGGTTGTCTCCATTTTTTCGCGCGCGCAGGCGCGCAAACGGCAGCATACGCAACAAGGTGTTGTCGCGTTCGAACCAATGGTGAATGAGAGCGCCGGCAATATGCCCGCTAAGCGCGATGCACAGCAACCAGAACAGGGTCTGATGACCGAGCAAAGCCAGCTCACTGATCGTCTCGTTCTTTTCCACCAGTGCGGGCAGGTTGAACAACTTGAACCATTGCAGCGGATTACCGTGTGCGGAGTTGTAGAGCCAACCGCTCATCGGGATCGCCAGCATCAGCAGATACAGCGCTGCCTGCGTTGCATGTGCGGTGAGTCTCTGCCAGCGCGGCATCGGTTCATCGCGCGGTCGACGATCGAACAGCCGCCAGCTCACGCGCACGACGAGCAGCGCCAGCACGGTCAGGCCGATCGATTTGTGGATGGCGAAGGTGTTGAGCTTGGTCATGCCACGCGACATGTCGACCATGATCAAGCCAATTGTGCCGTTGGCGAGGATGGCCAGGGCCATCAGCCAGTGCAGCCACTGGATTATGCTGCTCCAGCGATCGTCAGTGCTCTTCAGGGCCATCGGTCTTGTTCTCCTTTTGAGTGCTGCGGATTCCTTCGACCTCGATGCGCAGCTCGACCGGCCCGGCGACGACATCGCGAAACGTGGTCATGCCGAAATCGAAACGATCAAGCGTGGTCGTTGCGCTGAAGCCGGCCTTGGTCTTGAACGCGTAGGGATCGTTCCCTTCACGGTTGAAGGTGACGTCGAGATCGACCGCACGATGAATCCCGCGCAGCCAGAGCTCGCCATGCAGGATGCCGGTATTGGCGGTCTTCTTTTCCAGCGTGTTGCCTATGAAGCGCGCGGTTGGCGAGTCGTCGGAGTCGAGGAACGCGTCGCCCCTGACCTTCTTGGTCCAGTCGGCATCGCCCATGTCGAGTGAGCCCATATTGATAACCACGTCGGCGCGCGCACTCGTCCAGTCGTCCGCATCGAATACGAACCAGCCCTGCTTGATCTTGAGCCGACCGATCCCGTGCGAGAAGCCGAGGTGATCGGCGAAAAACACGATCTGGGTATGCACGGGATCGAGCACCCAGGTTTGCGCACCCGAAGCCACTGCGGGTCCGCTGGAAGCCAGCGCCAGCAGCGGGATGAACAAAAGCGCGAGCAGGATCCGGGCTGACATGCTTCGAGCTTGGCAAATTCGCCAGCGTATCGCCAGTCGTATCCTGAAGATGGACTGTCGCCGCAACACAATCAGTCACTCTCATCCGTATCGGTGTCGCGGTTGCGCAGGTTTTCCAGGACAACACGTGCCACACGCTCGACACGCTCGCGACTCGGTTCGGTGAGCAGGTTGCGCATCGCCGTCTCGGCCTCGGCCTGATCGAGACGGGCATGCTCGGCGAGAGTCAGCGAGATGGCCCGGCCGAGTGAATCGAAAGCGAGGCCATAGGCAATCGCATGCAGCACGCCGCCGCCGAGCGTGCCGAGGCCTGGAAATGCCTTCAGCGCATTACCGGCAATCGCCAGCACGATCGCGGTGGTGTTGCGAATGGTCAGGCCAAGGCGGGCGAGCAGGTTCTCGACATCGAGCTCGCGTACCGGCACATCATGAATGCGAGCGAGTTCACGCACCATCGCGGTGCCCAGCGCGCCCTGGATGATGATATCGCTGCCCGGCGCGACCGCGGCCATTGCACCGACCACGGCACGACGTGTGTAGCGGCTGACCGTCAATTCGGATTCATGCTCCGCGACATCGCGTGCGAGGAGCTGGCTGCGTTGATCGACACTTGTGAGCACGGCCGCTTCACGGCCGGGTTCCAGCGCCGCTGCTCCGCCCGAAGTGATTTCCATCAAGGCTTCGATCAAATTGTCGATCTCGGCACGTCGCTCGCGCGTGACCTGTTCGATGCGGCCATCAGCAAGGCGGCGATCAAAGCGTTCGCTACCGCCCGCGCTGATGCCGACGATCGCCCGGCACACGGCGCCGTATCGTTTGTTAAAAGTGTCAAGTAAGGCAGTGCGCTCATCCTCGTCGAACAGATCGAACTTGTTCAGGGCCAGAATCAGCGGCTTGCCGAAGCCAGCCAGCCAGCGTAGCTCGGTATCCTGGGCGCGGGTCAGATCCGAGGACACGACATAGATCACGGCATGCGCGCGCAGCGCTTCGTCGCGCGCCAACTGTTCTCGCTGTTGGCCGGAAACCTCGCCAGTGCCTGGCATATCCGCAAGCGCCAGCTCGCGACCGTCGGGGAGGCTGCCCTGAAAATGCCTGACCCAGCGCGTGGTGCCACCGATTACATCGACCTCGGGCGCGGTTTCGGCAGCCAGGCTGTGGATCAGGCTCGATTTGCCGGTACTGATCTCGCCAAATACAGCGACATGGCATTCGCCGCTCTGGCGCCGGCGGTCGAGCTCGATCAATTCCTGTTCGAGGCTGGTTACGTCGGTGTTGCGCGCAGCCAGTTCGGCGACCCGGGTTTCGATCGATTGACGATCGGGGATAGCAGCCTTGTTGCGCGGCCCCGAGCGGCGCGGGGCCGGACGCAACAACTTCCAGGCCAGCCAGGCGACACCGGCAAACGCCGCCGCGACCAAAGCAATCAGCGGTACGCGCACAAGCAGAGGCAGCGCGAGCAGGCGTTCGTGGAACTCAAGCAGGCCGTTGATCATGCCGATTGCCAGCCAGATGAAGACGATCACGGCGATTGCGAGCAAGCCGAGCAGGATCAGACGCAGGGGTAGACGGGATCGCGACATAGTCTGGATTCTAGGGTAACGCTGACCCAGTGGCACAACCGTCATGGCATTCAGGAGGTTCGCCAGCCGTGCCGCGTGGCGAAGTGAAGGCTGTTTGCCTTGACAGGTTGCGCGGTGCGGCTGGCGGGCCTTCTGAACGCCACCTTTTTTAATGAAAAGCAATCGGTTAGGCGGCACCTACCTGCGCGCATATCCTTGTTGCGCTGCCTTGAAGGACGGCCGGTCTATCTGCACCAGCGCGCCGCGATCTGCACGCAGACAGGTGTCGTGACGATTGCGCCACTGGGTCAGCGTTGCCCTGGCGTGCAACCGAATCGCTGGCGGCTGATGTGGATCGCGTGGCAACATCGCCGGGTACCGGGGAGGGGACGCATCATGGGACGAATCGGAGTCTTCATCGCGATCTTGCTGCTGTCGGCACGGGTGCACGCCGGGCCGCCGCCGGCAGAACCGTGGTTCGAGTTGCTGCGCGTGGCCGATGGTTTGCCATCCAGCGAGGTCTACGTGTTGCGCCAAGGCAGCGATGGTTTCATCTGGATCGGCACGCGCGATGGACTGGCACGCTACGACGGCGTGGATTTTCGGGTCTGGCGGCATGATCCGGATGATGACTCTTCGCTGGCCACCAATGATGTTTCGGCCCTGCTGATCGATCACACGGGACGCGTCTGGTGCGGTGGTGAGGCTTCTGGACTCAACGAACAGCTTGCCGATGGCAGCTTCCGGCGCTATCGGCACGATGCCAAGAATCCGCACAGTCTGAGCAGCGACGATCTGTTCGCGATTGCCGAGGACGGCACCGGGACGATCTGGGTCGGCACCTATCTCGGCGGCCTCAATCGTCTACGCGAGGACGGCAGTTTCGAGCGCATCGAGCACGATCCCGAGGATCCCGACAGCCTGCGTTCGACCACGGTGATGAGCCTGGCTGCCGATGGGGCGGGACGCTTGTGGATAGGCACGTACGATGGTCTCGATCTGCGCGAGGTGGATGGCCGCATCGTGCATGTCGCCTTGCCGCCGTTTGAGCGCAAGGCCGAGAATCTGCCGATTGGCAGCCTGAGCGCGCAAGCCGATGGCAGCATGCTCGTGGGCACGGATTTTGGTGTGGTCAGGGTGGCTGCCGACCTGCACTCGGTCGAGCGGATTCTCGATTTGCCGTCACGCATACCGACTACGGCCATGATCGACGAATCCGCCGATCGCTACTGGTTTGGCACAACTGGCGGTTTGCGGCACCTGATCGGCACTGAAGAGCATCGCTACGGTGGCAGCGACGCCTTGCCCGGTGAGCTGCCGTCCTCGCGGGTCCTCGACGTGTTACGTGATCGGGAGGGCGGACTGTGGGTGGCGATGTTCGATGCTGGCATCGCGCGCCTGCCTGCGCGCTGGCAGAACTTTGCGGTCTGGCGGCACCGTGCCGGCCAGCCGCATAGTCTTTTGCACACGCATACCGAAGGGGTCAGTGTCGCCGGCGATGGCGGCATCTGGGTCAGTAGTGGGCGCGATGGCCTCGACCGAATTGACGGCGTAACCGGTGAGGTCGAGCAGCACGGTGCACGCCTGAATGCCCACGGAAGTCAGCTTCGTGCTTTGCTCCAGGTCGACAACCAGCTTTGGGTCGGCCTTCAGCGCGGGATCCGCCGCTACACGTTGGACGATGGTCGCATGATCGAATTGCCGGTCGTCTCCGATTCGGCACAGGCCTTGCCAAGCGGCTATGTCAATCGCCTGTTGCTCGCCCCGGATGCGAACCTGTGGGCAAGTCTGCGCGGCGGCGGTGTCGCCCGCATCGATCCGGCGACTGCGGCGATCCGGAGTTGGTCAGTTGCACTCGGTACGCTCGGTGACGCCGATATTTCGGATCTGGTTTTCGACGCAGATGCGCGCCCATGGATTTCCACATCCAGTGGTTTGGAGCGCTACAACGCGGCAACCGACCACTTCGAGGACGTGCCGGGTTCTCCAGCAGGCGCCGTGGACGCGTTGATCTTTGACGCTGCGGATTCACTCTGGCTGCATCGGCTCGGTGCGCTTGAACGTTATGAATGGAAAGATGGAGCCCTGCATCTGGCCGAGCGCTTCGCCGGCGCGCAAGGCTGGCCGGCGATGCAGGTTAGTGCGCTGCATGTCGCAGCGGACCAAAGCGTCTGGGCCGCCAGTCAGCGTGGATTGTGGCGGGTCGATGGCAACAACCGCAGCATCCGCCAGTTCAGCGAGCGCGATGGCTTGCCGAGCGCGGAATTGATCGGGGATTTCGCGATTGCGCGGGATGGCACAATTTACGCAAGTTCGCGGGCTGGCGTTGTCGCCTTCGACCCGGCTGCGATCTCGCTCGATTCACCAGCGCCGCCTTTGCAGTTGACCGCGATGTCGATCCGCCGTGAAGGCAGCCGGCATGAGCTTGATGCCAGCCAGCCGGTTGCATTGCTGCATGGTGACCAGGATCTGACCGTGCAAGCGCGGGTGTTGTCGTTCCTGAATCCCGGCGGCAACCAGTATCGATTCAAACTCGATGGTTTCGACACCGATTGGGTTGATACCGGTGCGCGTGGTGAGCGTGTGTTCTCGCAGTTGCCGGCCGGCCACTACCGCTTGCAGGTTCGCGCGGCGAATGCGGACGGGGTCTGGAGTCCAACCACCGTCACCATTCCGATTGAAGTTGCTGCGGCACCGTGGCTGACACCGTGGGCGTATTTCGGCTATCTGTTAATCGGCGGAGCCTTGATCGGACTCGTATTTCGCGGTTGGCGACATCGTGTCGACCAGCGTCATTCGATAGCGCTGGCTGATGAGCAGCGCCGTGCTGCCGAGCATCTGACCGAAGCAAAGTCCGCTTTCCTCGCCAATATGAGTCACGAGATCCGCACGCCGATGACCGGCGTGCTCGGCATGGCTGAACTGTTGCGCGGCACCCGGCTCGATGAAAAGCAGCGCGGTTATGCCGAAGCGATCAGCCGCTCCGGTGACCTGATGTTGCGCCTGGTCAACGACAGCCTTGACCTGGCGCGTATCGAAGCCGGCAAGCTCCAGCTTGATCATCGACCATTGCAGCCAGCCGATCTGATGCGCGAAGTGGTCGAACTTGAGCAACCGCTGGCTCGAAAGAAAGGGCTTGAGTTGCACATGGAGGTCGGCGAGGCGGTACCCGAATGGGTCGTCGGCGACGCACTGCGCATTAAGCAGGTATTGTTCAATCTGGTGAACAATGCAATCAAGTTCACCGAGCGAGGCCAGATCACCCTGAAGCTGGCGAATTCCGTCGGAACCGGAATCCAGTTCACGGTCATCGACACCGGCCCCGGCATGAGTGCTGACATGCACGAACGCTTGTTCGGTCGTTTCGAGCAGTCCTCGGAGTTGGCTCGGCGCTTTGGCGGCAGTGGCCTCGGCCTCGCAATCTGTCAAGAACTGGTCGAGTTGATGGGCGGACGAATCGCGGTCGAGAGCACGCCGGGCGTGGGCAGTCGTTTCATGATCGATCTGCCACTTGAGTCACGCATTGGCGATCAGATTGAACGCCGTTCGCGACCTCGTCGCGAGATTCGTTCGGAAGCCCGCGCAGATGCGCCGGGTCAAGCAAACGATACCCGGATCGCCCATGTTCTCGTCGTCGAGGATGACCCGACCATCGCTGCGGTCATTTGTGGAATGCTGGAAGCAAGCGGACACCGTACGACTCATGCAGCTCACGGTCTTGCCGCGCTGGCGACGCTGAACGAGCCGGGCATCGACCTTGCCCTCGTCGATCTCGATCTGCCCGGTATCGATGGCTTGCAATTGACCCGGCTCGTGCGCAAACGTGAGCGCGAATCCGGTCAGCACCTGCCGATGATCGCAATCACCGCGCGCGCCACCGGCGACGAGGAGGCCCAGGTTGCGTCCGCCGGCATGGACGGTTTCCTGCGCAAACCAATCAAGGCCGTCATGCTCGAAGCGACGATCAAGCCTTGGTTGGCGCAATCAGCCAAGAGATCCGCAGGGGCCGAGGGCGACGCGCAAGTGACTTGATGGTAACCAGCGGTTTGCGTGGACAGAACGGCAAGAGCAAGTCTTGCTCCGTGACTTGAAGCGATGCGTGCGCTTGCCGGCACGCTGCCCTGGAATGCAGGCAAAAAAGACAATATTGTTGAGTGCTACTCGGGCGCCTCAACCAAATAGCCGCGTGCGCGCAATCGTGCAAGCATGCCATCGTCGCTGAGCAGGTGACGGAGTGGCAGCATCGCGAAACTGCTCTGATTTTTTTCCAGTGCGGTATCAACGGTATCAAGCCAGAGCGTGGCGAGACGTTCCTGCAGGTCGCCCAGTCCACGTTCTTCGATGATACTGGCCTTTAGCATGGCGTCGGCGCAGGCCTGCATCTGGTCGGTGTAAGGCAGTGATTGCAGTGCCTCGATGTCGCCCAGTGCCCAAGCGTTGGCACGCAGCTTCATCGCCTCGATATCCGTTTCAAGGCGGCCCATCGTCTTCGCGAAACAATCGAGATCATCGAGTGCACTCTTCTTGAATTCCTTGACGGCGGCGCCGGGGGCCTCAATGCGCAACTCGATGCGTGGTTCGATCACTTCGACCTTGTTGCGCTTGGCCACCTTGCGCACGGCCTTGCCGATGCCGGTGTCGAGCGAGAGTCCCGAGCGCTTGATCGCTTCGGCATAGAGCTCATGCGCGGCGAAGATCGGACGGCGTTTTTCGATGCCGCGATCCTTGCCGATGTACTTGCTTTTGAGCACGGTCCAGCGCGCGTAGAGATCGGCAGGCACGACATCGACGAGTTTTTCCTTGCCGGGATTGTTGCGCGCGCCCATCAGTGAGGGCAGCAGGAACAGGCCGCGGATCATGCCGCCCTTGACGCTGAAATTAGCGCTCGGGCCAAGAATCACCTGTTGCGAATCGGCGATCGTTGCCTCGATCTCCTTCGTGGTCCAGGTCATCTTCTCGGACAGCGGGCTCAGCGTGCCGAGGATCCACAGCACATGATCACCCTTGCTGACCTTCCACAGGCCCGGGCCCGGCTGTTCGCCACTGACGACAATCGTCTCGAGCGTGCCGATGTCGGCAGGAGCTACAGCCGTCGGCACCTCTTCGGCCGAGCTGGTCGAGGCGACAAAGAGCAGGGCCATGAGCAAACCAAAGCGTATTGAACGCATCCGTCAGCGACGCCCAAATTCATGCACGGCATCAACAAGCACGGCGACGTGCTCGGGATTGATGTCCGGTGTGATGCCATGGCCCAGATTGAACACATGGCCGGGGCCGTTGCCGAAATCGGCGAGGGTTGCCTGTACCGCTGCCCGGATTACCTGCGGATTCGCGGTGAGCGTGGTTGGATCGAGGTTGCCCTGCAGGGCAACCCGAGAACCAACCCGGTCGCGTGCTTCGGACAGGCGAATGGTCCAGTCGAGGCCAAGCGCATCGCAGCCGCTGTCGGCGAGTCCTTCGAGATGGCCGTTGGCACCCTTGGAAAACAGGATCAGCGGAATGTCGCGTGTGGCCGGATCCGACTTCAGCGCCTGCACGATCAAGCTCAGGTAGCGTTGCGAGAATTCGATGAACGGATCCGGGCCGAGCATGCCACCCCAGGAGTCGAACACCATCAATACCTGCGCGCCAGCCGCAGCCTGCGCGGACAGATAGCTGATGACAGCGCGGGCATTGATGTCGAGCAGATGATGCATGGTCGTCGGATCGTCCCACATCAGTGCCTTGGCGCTGGCGAAGCTCGATGAGCCGCCGCCCTCGATCATGTAGCAGGCCAGTGTCCACGGGCTGCCCGAGAAACCGATCAGCGGCACGCGATCAGCCAGTTCGTGGCGGATCAGGCGTACGGCATCGGTGACGTAGCGCAGGTCCGTTTCGGGATCCGGCACGCCGAGTTTCATGATCGCCTCGCGGCTGCGCAGCGGATGATGGAATTTCGGGCCTTCGCCGTCGACGAAATGCAGGCCGAGGCCCATTGCGTCGGGAATGGTCAGGATGTCGGAAAACAGGATCGCTGCATCCAGATCGAAGCGTTTGAGCGGTTGCAGGGTGACTTCACAGGCCAGCTCGGGCGTTTTCGCCAGGGCCAGAAAACTGCCGGCACGTTCGCGTGTGGCGCGATACTCCGGCAGGTAGCGACCGGCTTGGCGCATGATCCATACGGGCGTGGTGTCGACGGGCTCGCGCTTGAGTGCGCGCAGGAAGCGGTGTTCGGTCACGGAAAACTCCAGGGGTTCAGCGGGCAAGTTCTTTTTGCAGCAAGCCGATCCGGCGAGGCCAGCCCGAACGGATCGGAGCATCGGCAGGCAGGCTGGCGCGTGCCGCACGCGCCAGATCGAGATCGGTGAATTCGGACCAGCACAGGCTGTACCAGTCGCCATCGGGCATGCCGAGTTTGAGAAGGTAAAGCTGGCCAGGCTGCGTGTCAAAGGCCCTGATCAGGTCGTCGAGCGCGGTAGGGTCGCGCTCGCTGGCCATCACCAGGGTGTAGTGGCTGGCCGGCAAAGTGAGGAAGGCGCTGGCTCCGGGCAGAGTGACGATTTCTTTGCGCAAGGCCGTCGGTGATGGTACGGGCGGCTCAGGTTCCGGCATTACGCGTGGAACTTCCTGGGCCGATGCCGATGTCGCTGCGGTCGAATGTGGCGTTGGCACGGGCTCGACAGCCGGATGTTGCACTTGAGCGGCAGCAATCTCTTCGGCACCTTGCGCGTGGCTGGCAGCGGCACGCTTGGTGGGTGGCGCTTGCCGTTCGACTGGCAAAGTATCGATCACGGCAGCTTGAGCATCGCGGTCGGCTTGCTGGCTGCTTGCTGGCTGCTCGGCAATTGTGGACGCGGGTTTGACATCGCGTACTGGCGCCACTGTCGAGGGATTTTGCATCAGATAGCTCGGCAGCCTGCGTGTCGTTGGCTTTGTCGCAGATGGCGATACCGCTGCGACGGGCGCCTGGGTTGCGACAGGTGTAGCGAGCGACTTTGGTGCGGTCGTCGCGGGTTTGGCCGGTTTTGTTGTCGACTCTACGATCGCACCGGTCGATTTGTCTCGACATTCGAAGGTCTGACCATCGGCGGATGGCGTGCAGATGCGGTCGTGGCCCGGCTCAAACGCATGCGCCAGTGTCATCGCACCGAACAAGACCGTGGCGATGAATAGTCTGGCCCTGGCGGCTTTTTTCGACCTCATGAAATGTCCGGGCTAGTGTGCATGGCTGTTGTCCATGCCCTGGCTGAAGACGATGCGGAATCCGCGCTTGACCTGCAGGTCGCGAGCTTTCTCGAACGCGCTGATGGCGCTGTCGTGGTCGAGATAGACCTCGCGCTTGAGGCTCGAACGCGCGCCTTCCTGGCCCCATTCGCGATACAGCGTCCAGCCGCCGAGCAGATCCTGCTGCAGCGAAAGCTGATAAAAGCGGGGTGATTCGGCAAAGTCTGCCGCCGTTTGCATATAGATGCGCATACGGCGATTTTAGCCTGCATTGCACTTGCTTGGCTGAATCCTCGCCGGTCGACGCGGGATCCCGACGTTGCAGTGCGCTTAGTCGCTAGTCCGGGCTAGCCAGCCTTTCCTCGATCAGCGCCTCGGCAACGCCGGCGACAACCTCGGCCTTGCCGATACCGCGCCACAGGACCAGGCGCAATTGGCCGCTCACTGATTTCTTGTCGAGGCGCATGCGTTCGAGCAGGCGTTGGGCATCAAGGCCGGGCGGAATCCGGGTCGGCAGCTTGAAGCGTGTCAACAGTGCCTGCAAGCGATCGGCATCCTCCGTATCAGCCAAGCCGAGTTGGCTCGAAAGGTTTGCGGCCAGGTGCATGCCGATGGCTACCGCTTCGCCGTGCAGGACTTTGCCATAGCCGGCTTCCACTTCGATGGCATGGCCGAAGGTGTGTCCGAAGTTGAGCAGGGCACGTTCACCAAGCTCGCGTTCATCGCGGGCGACCACGCCGGCCTTGTGCCGACAACTGCTCGCGATCGCCGCTTGGAGCGCATCCGGATCGCGTGCGAGCAGGGCCTCGGCATGCGCATCGAGCCAGTCGAAAAAAGCGGTATCGCCAATTGCGCCGTACTTGATCACTTCGGCGAGGCCGGCGACGAATTCGCGCTCGGGCAAGGTCGCCAGGGTTGAGGTATCGATCACGACCGCGCGCGGTTGATGGAAGGCGCCGACCAGGTTCTTGCCGGCGGCCAAGTTGACCCCGGTCTTGCCGCCGACCGAGGAATCGACCATGGCCAGCAGGGTGGTCGGCATTTGCACGAAATCGATGCCGCGCATCCAGCAGGCGGCGGCGAATCCACCCAGATCGCCGATCACGCCGCCGCCCAGCGCAATCAGGGTGGCGTCGCGACTGGCGCCGAGTTCGGCCAGCGTATCGAGCACGCGCGCGACGTTGTCGAAGGTCTTGTATTGCTCGCCGTCCTCGAGGATCAGGGTGGCGTGCTCGAGGCCGTCGAGGCCGGCAATCACGCGATCCAGATAGAGCGGGGCGACCGTGGTATTACTCAGAACCAGCGCATGTCGACCACGGATCGCGGGTCTCCAATGTGAGGCTTGACGCAGGCTGTCGCTGCCGATGTGGATCGGGTAGCTGCGCTCGTCGAGGGCGACATCAAGTTCAATCATTTGTGGTTTCCGTCTTGGCCCGGATTATTCGTGACTACGGGTGATGATCGCGCAGGATTTTGGATTCACACGCCTTTTCGCGATTGAGGTGATAGCGGGCCCGAGGAACCTGAGCGGCAGAATTCTTGGGGCTGCAATCGTGCTCTCATCCATAGGCTACGCCTCTCGTCGGACTTACATAGACCCACTATGCGCGTCCTCCGATAGACGCATCCTATGGCGATAGCTCAATCTCGCTATCCAAAGTTTCTGCCACCCAGACTCCTAGCGCCGAATGAGTGAAAAGGCGTGTGGATTCAAAGGACAAGCGAGGGCATGCGTCATTCATGAATTGTCCGGGTCATAGTAATGCCAGATTCTGGCGATCTGTGCGCCGACATGGCGGGCCATCGCGGCACTGCTGCCTGTGCTCGATGCGCTGATGCGCAGGTCGGCGGTTTCGGCGTATAGCGGATTACGCAATTCAGCCATACGCAGAAGCTTCTCGCGGCGATTTGGCCCCTGCAGCAGTGGGCGCTGGCGATCGGCGTGCAGGCGTTCGAGCTGGGTATCGACATCGGTGTCGAGCCAGACCACAAAGCCATTGCTGCGCAGCAGCTCGCGATTGTGCGAATCGAGCACGGCACCGCCGCCGGTCGAGAGCACGATGCCGCACTGGAGCACGATCTCGGCGAGCAGATCACTCTCACGCTTGCGAAAACCGGCTTCGCCTTCGATTTCGAAGGTCAGAGCGATGCTTGCCCCGGTGTGCGCTTCGAACTCCAGATCGAGATCGAGAAAGCGCAATCCGAGCTGTGCCGCCAGGCGTCGACCGATCGAGGTCTTGCCAGCGCCCATGGGGCCGATCAGGAAGAGATTGGGTGCGGGATTCATGGGCTGATGCTAGTGCATGGTGGTCCGCTTCGGTGATCTCCGGTTGCGCTTGCGCTACAGACTCGGCAATGCCAGGCGAGGAAGGCTTCGATGCAGCCGGTGATTCAGGGCGGTGTAGCAGGTTGGATATGCGGCAGGCACGTGCCAACCGGTGAAGCTTTGTAGATAGTCGACTACACTTGAGGTTTCCCCGTGGTCGCTGTTGCCGATGCTTCGCTTTGTCCTGCTGTTTCTCGTCTTGCTCGGGGTTCTCTTTGTCGCCGAATTGACCGGTCCGGTCGAGCGCCATGTGATCGTGCCGTTCACCTCGGTGCTGGCCGAAGTCTGTGCCTGGGTCATCCATCTGTTCGATGGCAGCACCGTTTCGCACGGCAAGCTGATCCAGAATGCCGCGGGCACCTTCATCGTCTCGATCGAGCGCGGCTGCAACGGCGTCGAGGCGGTCATCATCCTGATCTCGGCGATCCTGGCCTTCCCCGCGCCGTGGAAGCACAAGCTGCACGGTCTCGTGTTCGGCTTCCTCGCGATCCAGATCCTCAATGTCGTACGCATCGTCAGCCTGTTCTACCTCGGCATGTGGAGTCCGGTCTGGTTCAAGTGGTTCCACGAGTACCTGTGGCAGGCGCTGATCGTGCTCGATGCGCTGATCGTGTTTCTGGTCTGGCTGCGCTATGTGCCGGTGAAACCACGTCTTGCGACAACTACGGCAGCCTGAGGACGATTTGTTCGTTCATTTTGCTTTGCTATAGTCGTCAGCCCACTCGCGGAAAAGGAGATATGCGCCATGTCAGTTGCCAAGGTCATAGAATTCAGCAGTTCATCCACAAAGAGCGTCGAGGATGCCGTTCAGAGTGGTCTCAAGAAGGTTGCCGAAACGGTGAAGAACATCCACGGCGCCTGGGTCAGTGAAACCAAGGTAGTCACCGACAGCGACGGCAACATCAAGGAGTGGCGGGTCAACCTGAGGGTCACCTTCATCGTCGAATAACCTCACCACAATGGGAACGCTGTCGTGCGGATCAGGCAGCAGAGCGCCAGTTGAATGAGCAATTCCAAACTTGTGATTGGCTTTCTCGAGGATGATCCGGATCAGTCCGATCTGATCCCGCACTGGCTTGTGACGGCCGGCTATCGGATGCGACTGTTCCAGTCGGTTGCCGAATTTCGGCGGCGTTAAGGTTTTCAGGCGGTCGGCGTCGGAGGCGCCGACCGAAGAAGCGCGCAAGGTCCCCTTGAATACCGGCGTCGACCAGTCGTTGATCAAGTCGATCAATAGTGAACTGCTTGCGCGCACGATCCAGGCGGCGGCGCCGCGACGCTGATCGGGCGCGTTGGAAGAGACCGACTGCGTGCTCGAACGGGTGATTCATGAGTACGTACGATGATCGCGCAGGGCATTGGATTCACACGGCTATTCTCGATTTAGGTGATAGCGGGCCCTATCGCCGATTGAGTGGCAAGTTGTGTGGATTCAGGACAAGCTAGAGCGTGTGTCATCCACGAATAATCCAGGCTAGCATCCGCGCATGAAAAACGATCCTGCCGATTCGCGAATGCTCTACCTTGAGGCAATCGAAACCCTGCGCCGATTGCTAGCCGAAGCGAGCGCCGCCGCCGACCCTGAACCGACCGCGATGAACCTCGCCACGGTCGCTGCCGACGGCCGGGTGTCTTCGCGTATCGTCCTGCTCAAGCAGTTGGATAACGACGGCTTGCAATTCTTTACCAATTACGAAAGTGCCAAGGCCGGTCAGCTGGCCGCGCATGCGCAGGTGGCCGTCGCCTTCCATTGGAAGACCTTGCGCGACCAGGTCCAGGTCCGCGTCGAAGGCCGTGTCGAAAAACTCGATGCAGGCGTTTCCGATGCGTACTTCGCCACGCGCGCGCGCCTGAGCCAGATCGGTGCCTGGGCCTCGTTGCAATCGCAGGAATTACCCGGTCGGGAAGTTTTCGATGCGCGGGTTGCCGAGTTCGAGCAGCGTTTTGTCGGTGTCGAAGTACCGCGCCCGCCACATTGGGGCGGCTATTGCCTGCGACCGGATCTGTTCGAGTTCTGGTACGGCGCCCAATTCCGCTTGCACGATCGTCATCGTTATGAATTGCATGATGGTGTCTGGAACCGGCGGCTGCTTTACCCCTGATGGCGGACCCGTTTCCGCAGCGTATCGTTTGCCTGACCGAAGAGCCGACCGAGGTTCTTTACGCGCTTGGCGAGGAGCGCCGCATTGTCGGCATCTCCGGGTTTACCGTGCGCCCGGCGCGAGCACGCAAGGAGAAACCAAAGGTTTCGGCTTTCACCAGCGCCAAGATCGGTGCGATTCTTGATCTTGAGCCTGATCTCGTCATTGGCTTTTCCGATATCCAAGCCGATATCGCGCGAGACTTGATCCGTGCCGGCATCGAAGTCTGGATCAGCAATCATCGTTCGGTCGACGGCATCCTTGGCTATATTCGCCGGTTGGGTGCGATGGTTGGTGCCGCCGCCAAGGCCGAACGCTACGCGGCTGACGCCGAAGCGCATATCGCGGCGGTCAGGCAGGCCGCTGCCGCATTGTCACGTCGGCCGCGCGTCTACTTCGAGGAGTGGGACGATCCGCCGATCAGCGGCATCCGCTGGGTCGCCGAACTGGTCCGCATCGCCGGTGGTGATGATGTGTTTCCCGAACTGGCGGAAAAATCGCTGGCCCGTGATCGCATCATTGCCGATTCCAGCGAGGTCGTGCGGCGCCAACCGGAACTGATCCTCGGTTCGTGGTGCGGCAAGAAATTCCGCCCGGAATCGGTGGCCGCGCGGCCGGGCTGGCAAGAAATTCCAGCCGTGCGCAACGGGCATCTGTACGAGATCAAGTCGCCAATCATTCTGCAGCCTGGGCCGGCCGCGCTGTTCGATGGTCTTGATGCACTGCATCGCCGTATCGCCGAGGTCGCCAACGCATCCTGATCGAGTCAGGCTCGCAGGTCGGACTACCAGCCGGACGATTGTCAGCGAGAGACAGGTCTGTCCCTATTCGGCGACGAAGTTCTTGCTGAAGCGCAGCTTGAAGGTCTGCTCAGAGCCCTCCGGCTTGATCGTCAGTGCAAACGTGTAGGTGTCGGGGGCGACGACGTCGAACAAACCGACGTACGAGACATAGAGATCGGGGATCTCGCGAATCGTGATCGCGGTCTTCTGGCCGGTCAGGTTGCTGGCCTCGCCGCTGATTGTTGCCACGACCGCCGTGGTCGTCCCATCGGCCGCGACTTTCTGCACCGAGAGGTTGAGCAGGCCGCGCTTGGGTGAACGCTCGATCGAATACTGCTTGGCCATCTGCTCATTGAGCAGTTGCGTCGACAATGCGCTGTAGTGAACAAGGTAGCGGCCAAATGTTTTCGTTCCGCTGGACTCGGCTCCAGCGGAGCTGGCGCTTGCAATCAGGGGCAGGCCGATCAGGTTGCGAATCAGGGTTTTCATGGCGGTTCTCGCACTGGTGTGATGATGCAATGGTTGGTCAGTCACGAAACTGGATCAAGCGCCGCTACCGAGGCGCAGGCCAAGATCGAGCAGCGGCGCGACCACGAGAGCCTGCAACAGAAAAATCGCCAGCAGGATGATTATCGGCGATAGATCTAACCCGCCGAGCGCCGGCATGCGCTTGCGCACCGGTTTCATGATCGGTTCGGTCAACTGGAACACCAGCGGCACGACCGGATGGTAGCTGTCGCTGGCGACGAAGCTCAGGATTACGCGCACGATGATCAAAATCAGCACGATCATCAAGGTGAACCCGATCAAGTCGGCGAAGGCGATCACGGCCAATCCGGCAAACGAAGGCACCGAGGCGATCATGGCGAAGATCAACACGCGCTTGAGCACGAGCAGAACCCAGGCGAGCACGACCCCGGCGATGTCGAGGCGCCGCCAGGCCGGGATGATCCGGCGCAATGGCATCAGCACCGGATTGGTCGCCTTGTACAGAAACTGGCAGATTGGATTGTGGAAGTTGGCGCGAACCAGTTGCAGCAGGACACGCAGAACGACCAGGCCAACCAGGATGCTGAAGATGAACCCGATCAGGATCTGCGCGGCATTGGCAAGATAGGGCATCGCGACAGACCCTAGTCGAGCTCACGGGACATTTCAGCACCACGCGCCTTGGCGGCGGCTACTGCCTTGGCCACGAGCTCGCGAAATCCGCCATCGGCAAGGGCTTGCAAGGCTGCTGCCGTGGTTCCGTTCGGTGAGGTCACGCGCTCGCGCAGCTGAGCCGGGGGTTCGTCGGCCTCGCTGGCCATGCGTGCAGCACCGAGGCAGGTCTGGATAGCCAACGCGCGCGCCGTCTCGCGTGGCAAACCCTCGACCACGCCAGCATCCTCCAGCGCCTCGATCATGAGGAAGAAATACGCGGGTGCCGAACCGGATACCCCGGTCACCGTATCGATGAGTTCCTCGCGATCGATCCACACGGCAAGGCCGGTCGCACCGAGGATGCTTTCGGCCAGATCACGCGCAGCCGCGTCAACTGCCGCATTGGCAATCATTCCGGTCGCACCCGCGCCAATCAGGGATGGTGTATTCGGCATGCAGCGCACAATCGGGAATCCACCGCCTAGCCACTGATCGATCTGGTCGATGCGCAAACCGGCAGCAATCGAAATCATCAGCGGGCGATGGCTCTTGAACACGGGCGCCAGGCTGGTGCAAACCGCGCGCATGATTTGTGGCTTGATCGCCAACATGACGATATCGGCCGCCACTACCGCATCGACGCCATCGGCAAACACGGCGACGCCAAAATCATCGGCAAGCTGCTGGCGCGCGCGTTCGTTCGGTTCGGCAACGGCGATCCGGCTGGCTGACATGCCGCCGCGAATCAGCGCGCCAATCAAGCTGCGTGCCATGTTGCCGCCACCGACGAAGGCGAGTGAGACGGAACCGGAAAGTGGGGCGTGGGGACTGGAAGACATGGGTGACCTGAGAGCAAATTCGGTCGGCCAGCATAGCAAGGCGGAACCCGGTAAGCGGTTAGCGGCTAGCCGTTAGCGGGAAGGGCATTTCCCGAAATCGAGTGGTCGCTCGTGAAAAGCGCAATCTTGTGGCGATTCGGCTTGGAGGGAACGACCGATGGGCACTCTGCCGAGCGCCATTGTGCAGCTGCTTTTCCCGCTTACCGCTTACCGCTTACCGCTATCAGCTCGCCTGCTCTTGCACCGTCGGGAATTCACCACGCTATACTCCGGGATACCGCAGCCACGCGCCGAAGCGCGCCATTTGGGGAGTACACATGGATATCGCCGAGCTGCTAGCGTTTTCGGTCAAGAACAAGGCCTCCGATCTACACCTTTCGGCCGGTCTGCCGCCGATGATCCGGGTCGATGGCGATGTGCGCCGGATCAACATTCCTGCGCTTGAGCACAAGCAGATCCATTCGCTGATCTACGACATCATGTCGGACAAGCAGCGCCGCGATTACGAAGAATTCCTCGAGGT
>CAJDWV010000140.1_pt1 | contig 19740 bp, 16 predicted proteins | sample 7391731 | NCBI WGS metagenome assembly CAJDWV01 (sample SAMEA7055746, study PRJEB34461) | soil metagenome | biome: terrestrial ecosystem; feature: Peninsula; material: soil | place: Antarctica | collected 2016
CTGCCGCCGGCTTATCCCGAGGAGGCCAAGCGCCGGGGCCTTGCGGTCACTACGATGGCGGATTTTCCAAGTGTGGTTTTCGCCGGCGGCAACAGCGCTTTCTGCGACATCCGTGCGAGTGATGCGGCATTTCCGCTGCGTGGTGCGCTGGTCGTGCAGGATGCGCAGGGCCCTGCATCCACCGTGCATGCGCCGGCCGTGGGAACGATTTACGCGGATCATCGCGCCCTGGTCGCGTTGAAGGTGGGCGTGGGCGGGAACGTGCAGATCGGTGGTCGCGATTTGGTCGTCGCGGGAGAAATCATTCAGGCTCCCGGTGGCAGCGAGCTGGTACAGCTCGCACCACGCGTGTTCATGAGTATCTCCGATGCAAAGGCGGCAGGCTTGCTTGGCAGCGGAAGCCGGGTGCGCTACCGCCTGCTGGTTGCGGGCGAAGCCGGCGGCGTCGCCGATTATGCGAACTGGGCCAAATCGGTCGGTGGAGATGACGCGGAGGTGACCACGCTCGCAGACGCGCGCGAGAGCCTGCGGCGTGCGTTCGAGCGCGGTGAAAGTTTCCTGCGACTTGCGGCAATGCTCGCCGCGTTGCTGGCGGGGATTGCGATTGCGCTGTCCGCGCAGCGCTTCGCACGACGCAAGGTCGAGGAGGTTGCGCTGCTGCGTTGCCTTGGCGCCAGCCGCAATGAAATCCTTGCCGCGCTGGGCCTTGAACTTGGTCTGCTCGCGGTACCGGCTTGCGCGCTCGGCTGGTTGCTGGGCTTGTTGTTGCAGCAGGCCGTTTTCGTATTCGCACGTGATCTGCTGCCCGCATCCGCGCCGACCATGCCATTCGGACCGGGAGCGGCCGCATTTGCGCTCGGCCTTGTCGTGTTGTTCGGGTTTGCGCTTCCACCACTGCTGCGCCTGCGTGAAGTCGAGCCAGTGCGAGTGTTTCGTCGCGATGTTCCGCGCAGGCCGCGCTATTTCGACGTGCTGTATCTCGCGCCCATCCTGCTTGGTGCCGGGCTAATCTGGTTCGCGGCAGGCAGCGCGCGACTCGCCGCAATTCTTGCAACCAGTCTTGGCGCAGTGGCAATCGGTGGCTTGGTGGTAGGTCTGGTGCTGCTGACAGGTGTCCGTATACTCTCCCGTAGCGCGAGTGGTGCATGGCGCTTCGGACTCGCAAATCTCACACGCCGACGCATGCTGAGTCTGGTGCAGATCGTCGCGCTGGCCTTGAGCGTGACAGCACTCGACCTGCTCGCCGTCGTCGCGCCATCGCTACTGGATCGATGGCGCGCCGATCTTCCGCCCGATACGCCGAACTGGTTCGCGATCAACGTGCAGACCGACCAGCGCGAAGCGTTCATGATGAAACTGCGCGAACTCGGCGCCGACAATATCGACGTGCTGCCTATTGCGACGGGCAAGCTTTACGCGGAGGATCGCGCCGGAAGAACGATCGAGGGCGAGGTACGGGTGTCCTGGAGCGAGTTGCTGCCCCCGTCAAATGCGGTGCTTGAGGGTCACTGGTTCACCAGTCCCGATACACCGGAGATTTCTGTTGATCGCATGTGGACGGACATGTTCCATCTGAAGCTCGGCGACACGCTGACGCTGCGCATCGGTGATCGCGAGATCACCTCACGCATAAGCAGCATTCGTGGTGTGGACTGGGACAGCTTTCGCGTCAATTTCTTCCTGATGCTGGATCCCCTCAGCGGTGCGGAGCTACCGCACAGCTATCTGTCGAGCTTCCATCTGTCGAGCACCGCGGCATCGCAACTCGGTACGCTATCCACCGCATTTCCAGGCGTTTCTCTCATCGACGTCAATACCATTCTCAACCGCATACGCGAGATGATCGACCGGGTGAGCCGGGCGGCGAGCGCGGTACTGGGTTTCAGTTTTGCCGCAGGCATCCTCGTGCTGCTCGCGGCGCTTGCGGCGACTGCGGATGAACGGCGGCGCGAAGCCGCGCTGCTGCGCACCCTTGGCGCGACACGTCGTCAGTTGGGGGTTGCCGCGTTCGGGGAATTCGCGACTCTTGGCGTGTGTGTCGGCATCATCGCCGCCGTTGGTGCAGCCGTTACCGGCATCGCACTTGCGCAGGAGGTCTTCCGGCTCGAGGCGTATCAGCCGCCGCTGCTGAAGTTGACTGCCGTAGCGCTCGGATGCGCCGCGCTTTTTGCGCTGCTCGGCGTTGCGGCAACCCGACGTATCGCACGCACGTCCCCGCTCGCGGTGCTGCGGCGCGATTGAGAGCGACACAAGGATCATCCGTGCGAATATCGCAAGGTCGCGCAAACGGCGACGCCTGATTGCTTGATCGCGCGGCGTTATCGAGCGCCGTCCTGACTGCATCAGCCGAGTGGCCGTCGACATCGCGGATCACGCGCCAATCACAGGCTTCGAAGCGCACGACGTACCATCGGTAGACCAGCCCCTTACGTTGCCACATGTCGCGAGGAGCAAAACGTGTATTCGCCTTCTGGCAAGAACGCTCCCGCAATCAGCTTTCGCTTCGAATGGGGAAACCCGCCCACGAAAAAGCCCGGCACAAGGCCGGGCTTTCCCGTTTACGCTTTACAGCCCGCGATACTTACGGGTTGTTGGTCTTCAGCTCGGTGCGGCGGTTGCGCGCACGGCCTTCCTTGGTACTGTTGGTGTCGATTGGCTGCGACTCACCGAAACCATTCACTGCGGTGATGCGGCTGGCATCGATGCCATGACTGGTCAGATAGTCGTACACGATCTGTGCGCGACGCTCGGACAGCTTCTGGTTGTACGCGTCCGTACCTACCGAGTCGGTATGACCGTCGAGTTGGACGGAGATCTGCGGGTAGCGGTTCAGCGCATCGATCGCCTGATCAAGCAACGCGATCGAATCAGCCGTCGGCTCCTGCAGGGTCGGTCCGATGTCATGCTCGCTGGTGGTCGGGCGGTCGAACTTGAAGTTCACACCACGCAGGTCGATAACGACTGGCGGCTGCGCAGCAGGCTCTTCCTCAACCGGCGGCGGCGGCGGCGGAGCAGCCGGCTCTTCCCGGACCGGCGGCGGCGCTGCGCCACCGATGGCGACGGTCAGGCCAACGCCGACCATCCAGTCACCGAAATCGCTGGACCGACGCAGTGCGCCCATCCTCTTGAGACTCTCGTTGTCACCGTCGTAGCGGTACTTCGCTTCGGCCCGGAACGCGACGTTCTCGGTCAACAGCTTCTGGACACCGAAACCGAGTTCACCCATTCCTGACCAGCCATGGCTGTAGGAGCCCGCGTCGTGGCGGCTGCCGCCGATTCCGGCAAGGAGATAGGGACGCCATGCGTTCCAATCACCAAAGAAGAAACGACCGTCAATACCGATGACGAAGTTCTGCCACGCGCCGTGATACGGATTGGCCTTGGTGCCATCCGGACCGCGATTGAAGTGACGAGTGGTGTAGTCGACGAATCCCTCGAGGCTGAAGTTCGAGGTGATGTACTTGCCGATACCGAGCGCGCCGAGGACGGAGTCCCCCTTGGTGAGGCGATCGTTATCGTTATCATAAGCGCTGATTCCGACGGACGCATACCAGCGGTCGTCGTAACTTTGCGCATGTGCGGTTACCGATGCCATCAGGTAGATGGCGGCAACTGCGAGCAGGGCCTTGTATTTCATCCGAAATCTCCTCTTATCATTCGATTTGGTTCAGGCGCCCGCAAAGCCGCCGGCACACGAACACGTCTTCCATTATACGCGATACTGACAAGTACGCAACATTTTCTTAACAGTACAGCTCACCGGGTGAAGGGCGGAGCTAGTGTAACGATAAGAAGGCGTTACGTCCAAGGAAAAGTATGCCTCTGTTCAACTTCCGCTCAGGCAATTGTAAACAGGTCCAGCCAGCGATGCGCGGGCATCGCGTCGAAGGCGGCCGGGTCGCGGGTCGATTCAATGATTCTTCCCGCCTGATCCGCCGAAAATTGGTTGCCCAAGGCGGCCTCGAACTTGGCCAGCAGCACCGGAATCCCCTCCTCACGCCGCCGCCGGTGACCAATCGGATAATCGATCGAGACTTTTTCGGTCTGGCTGCCGTCGGCGAAGAAAACCTGAACGGAATTGCCGATATAGCGCTTGTCAGGATCGAAATAGTCCTTGGTGAAGGACGGATTCTCGCGCACTTCCATTTTTTGACGCAACGCATCAATGCGAGGATCCGCTGCGACTTCGTCCGAGTAGTCCGCCGCCGTGAGCCGCCCGAAGATGAGCGGTACGGCCACCATGTACTGCAGGCAGTGATCGCGGTCAGCATAGTTGGCGAGCGGGCCGGTCTTGTCGATGATGCGGGCGCCGGCTTCCTGGGTCTCGATCACGATGCGGTCGATGGAATCGATCCGGCTGGCCACCTCGGCATGCAGTCGCATGGCGCACTCGACCGCGGTCTGGGCGTGGAACTCGGCCGGGTAGCTGATCTTGAACAGCACGTTCTCCATGACGTAGCTGCCGAACGGACGCTCGAACTCGAACGCCTTGCCGCCAAAAGCGACGTCGTAGAAGCCCCAGGTCTTTGCCGACAGTGCGCTCGGGTAGCTGGCGCCGCCACGCAAGGCATTCAGTGCATGGGTCACCGCGCGCCGGCACGCGTCGCCGGCCGCCCAGCTCTTGCGCGGGCCGGTGTTGGGTGCATGACGATAGGTGCGCAAGCAGCCGTTGTCGATCCAGCTGTTGGATACGGCCGCAATGATTTCATCCTTGGCGCCGCCGAGTATCGTCGTCGCCACCGCGGTCGATGCGAGGCGCACCAGGATCACGTGGTCGAGACCGACGCGGTTGAAGCTGTTGCGCAACGCGTAGCAACCCTGGATCTCGTGCGCCTTGATCGCCCAGGTCAGCACATCGCGGATGGTCGGTGCCGTGCCGCCCTCACGCTCGGCCTTGCGGCCCAGATAGTCGGCCAGCGACAGGATGGTACCGAGATTGTCCGAAGGGTGACCCCACTCGGCGGCGAGCCATGTGTCGTTGAAATCCAGCCAGCGGATCTGGGTGCCGATCGCGAAGGCTGCCTGCACCGGATCGAGCTGGTGCGACGTTCCCGGTACGCGCGCGCCGTCTGCGAAGGTCGCGCCTGGCACCACCGGACCCAGCTCGCGCACGCACTCGGGAAATTTCATGGCCAGCATCGCGCACGCCAGCGAATCCATGAGCATGTAGCGCGCCGTATCGAACGCCTCGTCGGAATCGATCCGGTAATCGATCATGTAGTCGGCAATGTCGACCATCGACTGGTCGGGATCCGGCCGCGTGGCCGAACGAATGTCGTGCTGGGACATGGATCGCTCCGTTTCAGAGTCAGGAATGGCGGCCCGTTGCCCGGAGCCGCGAAAATGGACGTGCACGCAAAGATGCAGCCGTCCATTGTGCCAGACGAGGTGAGTTCCGTCCCGCCGCGTCCAGTTGTTGTATGCAACAACGTCGTTGCGGCGCAAAATTACGGCCCGCGCTCACCGGTGCCGACAATGACTTCGGAGGATATTCCTCCGTCGGCCTCCGACACATCTCCGCACAATCGTGGAACCTGACGGTCCAACCCTCGCAAGAGGGCAATCATCGAAGCGATCCCGCCAACATCCTGTCAGGCCCGCACGGACTGCCTTGCCTCATCTGCGGCAACGAACTCAAGCGCGCCGAAGTGTCATCTCGATGCGGGGCTCGCAGTAGCACCCAACTTGCCGGCCGAGTCTTGAATCCCCTGATCGTTGCAGCAAAGTAAAGAGCCCCTTCCCCCCACGATCAAGGATGCGCGTTGATGAAACTCTATTACATGCCGGGTGCCTGCTCACTCAACGACCATATCGTTCTCGAATGGATCGGAAAGCCGTATGAGACGCAGGAAGTGTCCCACGAGAGCATCAAGTCCGAGGCTTATCTGAAGCTCAACCCGGCAGGGGCGGTGCCGGTGCTGGACGTGGACGGTTGGGTGCTGACGCAGAACGTGGCGATCCTCAACTACCTCGTCGACCGCTTTCCCGAGTCCGGTCTTGGCGGCGACGGCACCTCGAAATCGCGCGCGGAGACCAATCGCTGGCTCGCGTTCATCAACGCCGATGTGCATCCGGCCTTCCACCCGCTGTTCGGCAGCACCGGCTATCTCGAAGACGCCGACGCCATCGAAAAGACCAAGGATGCCGCACGTCGCAAGCTGCGCGGATACTTCGAGCGGTTGAATGTGCAGCTCGAGGGACGCCACTTCCTCACCGGTAGTCGTTCGATTGCCGATCCGTATCTTTTCGTCGTGCTGCGCTGGGCGAAGTCGCTGAAGCTCGACCTGGACAGCCTCGCCAACCTGGATGCGTTCATGACGCGAATGAACGCCGATGCCGGCGTCCAGAAGGTGCTGGCAGCAGAAGGTTTGGGCTGATCGATCCCGCGCGGGTAATGCACGAGTTCCGCTCCTTTGCGCGTAACGGCATGAAGCTTCGGGCTGGCCCTTAATCGTCGGCTTTTAAGCCCTTGACGATCAGCGGTCGGGGCGCGCACAAGCCGTGTGCGTCGAGGACGACAGTCGAGGAATAGAGTGGCGTCTCAACCGCGCCGTTCGATCGGCATCCACGCACGCTCGTCCGGTCCAACATAGTTCGCGCTGGGACGAATGATCTTGTTGTCGAGGCGCTGTTCCATGATGTGCGCACACCAGCCGCTGGTACGTGAGATCACGAACAACGGCGTGAACATCGCGGTCGGCACGCCGAGCATGTGGTAGCTCGATGCGCTGTACCAGTCGAGGTTCGGAAACATCTTCTTGAGTTCCATCATCACGTTCTCGACGCGCTCGGAAATCTCGAACAACTGCAGGTTGCCGCTATCGCTGCAGAGCTTGCGGCTGATTTCCTTGATGATCGGGTTGCGCGGGTCACCGCTCGTGTAGACCGGGTGTCCGAAGCCGATCACGATCTCCTTGCGCGCGAGGCGTTCGCGGATATCGGCTTCCGCCTCATCGGCGCTGCGATAGCGGGAGATGATCTCCATCGCGACTTCGTTGGCGCCGCCATGCTTTGGTCCACGTAATGCGCCGATTGCACCGGTGATCGCCGAATAGACGTCCGAACCGGTTCCGGCAATGACACGCGCGGCGAATGTCGATGCGTTGAATTCATGCTCGGCGTACAGGATCAGTGACTGATCGAGTGCACGTACGTGCAGATCGCTGGCCGGCTTGCCGTGCAGGAGATGCAGGAAGTGCGCAGCGATGCTGTCATCGTCGGTTTCGGTATCAATGCAGCGGCCGTTGTGTGAGAAGTGATACCAGTACAGCAGCATCGAACCGAAGCTTGCCATCAGGCGATCGGCGATCTCGCGCGCACCAGAAACGTTGTGATCATGCTTTTCTGGCAGCGCGGTGCCAAGCACCGACGCGCCCGTGCGCAATACGTCCATCGGATGCGTCGCGGCAGGCAGCAGCTCCAGCGCATCACTGACCGGCTGCGGCAAACCGCGAAGACGCTTCAAGCGCGTGCGATAGGCGGCCAGTTCCGCTTTGGTCGGCAGGTGCTCGTGCACAAGCAAATAGGCAACTTCCTCGAAGGTCGCATTTTCAGCAAGGTCGGCGATGTCGTAACCGCGATAGTGCAGATCGTTGCCGCTGCGCCCGACCGTACAAACCGCCGTGTTGCCGGCCGCAACGCCGGAAAGCGCGACGGACTTCTTCGGTTTGGGAAGATTCTGCTCGGGTTGGTCGCTCATGTCGTAAACCTCTTTTGCGTGAATATTCCCGCTCCTCGGAGCGGGACATCGATGATGTTCCGGGTGGTGTGCGCCGCACCGCATTGAGAAGCGCACTGGTCCAAGTCCGGTTGACGGCGGCAGTTCAAACAGCCTGGCGGACGACGCCTGCGCGCCTCAACCATCAAGTGGCGATTCAACCGTCCTTGCCGTCACCGAACAGCGCATCTAGCTTCTGTTCATACTCGTGGTAACCAAGGAAATCGTAGAGTTCCTCACGCGTCTGCATGATCGGCAACGCCGCCTTCTGCGTGCCGTCGCGACGGATCGTTTCGTACACCGTCAACGCGGCTTTGTTCATGGCGCGATACGCGCCGCAGCAATACAGGATGATGTCGACTCCGGCACCAGCGAGCTCCTCGCGCGTGCGCTTCCGGGAAAATCATGTCGGCGCCGGCTTCGACGCACGCAAGCGCACGCTCGATCGTCGCATCGATGGCTTCAACCGCCATCGCATCGGTACGCGCCATGATCACGAAATCCGCGTCGGTTCGCGCATCCACGGCCGCCTTGATGCGGTCGACCATTTCTTCCCTGGACACGATGGCCTTGCCGGGACGGTGGCCGCAACGCTTGGCGGCGACCTGGTCCTCGATGTGCAGCGCACCGGCGCCGGCCTTGATCAGCGACCGAACGGTACGCGCGATGTTGAAGGCACCACCCCAGCCGGTGTCGACATCGACCAGCAACGGCAGCGCGCAAACGTCGGTGATGCGGCGGATGTCAATCAACACATCTTCCATCGTGCTGATGCCAAGATCCGGCATACCGAGCGAGTTGGCCGCAACGCCACCACCGGATAGATAAATCGCGCGGAACCCACAACGCTCGGCCATGCGCGCGGCGTACGCGGTGATCGTTCCAGGCACCTGCAGCGGTTTCTCTTCAGCGACCGCCGCGCGAAACAGCGCACCGGCCGAATGACTCTTGTTCATGTCGTCAGGACCCCCATTCTTTTGGTGAGTTCACTTGGCGAAAAGTTGCTCGACGCCGGCGCGCTCCTCGCGAAGCTCCTTGTCCGTGGCGTCCATCCGCGCGCGCGAAAACTCGTTGATCGCCAGATCCTGCACAATGCTGTATTTGCCGTTCTTCACGGTAACCGGATAGCCGTAAATCACACCGGGCTTGATGCCGTAACTGCCGTCGGAGGAGATACCCATCGACACCCAGTCGCCTTCTGCCGTCCCGAGCGCCCACGAGCGCATGTGATCGATGGCGGCGGATGCGGCCGACGCGGCCGACGATGCGCCGCGCGCCTTGATGATGGCGGCGCCGCGCTGCTGCACAGTCGGAATGAAATCCTTCTCGTACCAGGCCTGATCCACTAGCGACAGCGCCGACTTGCCCTTCACGGTCGCGTGATGGATGTCCGGATACTGGGTCGAGCTGTGGTTTCCCCAGATGATCATCTTGGCGATGTCGGTGTTGTGCGTACCGGTCTTTTCTGCCAGTTGCGACATGGCGCGGTTGTGATCAAGGCGCACCATCGCGGTAAAGTTTGAAGGGTCCAGATCCGGCGCATTTTGCTGCGCAATCAGCGCATTGGTATTGGCCGGATTGCCGACCACCAACACCTTTACGCTACGGTTGGCATGCGCGTTGAGCGCCCTGCCCTGCGGCCCGAAGATCGCGCCGTTGGCTTCCAGCAGATCCTTGCGCTCCATGCCCGCCCCGCGCGGGCGTGCACCGACGAGCAGCGCATAGTCGATATCCTTGAACGCGACGTTTGCATCATCTGTGGCGACGGTTCCCGCCAGCAGCGGAAACGCGCAATCGTTGAGTTCCATCACTACGCCGTTCAATGCATCCAGTGCAGGGGTGATTTCCAGCAGGTGCAGAATGACGGGCTGATCCTGGCCCAGCATGTCGCCGGCAGCAATGCGGAACAGCAGCGCATAGCCGATGTGACCGGCGGCGCCGGTGACGGCAACTCGAACGGGTGCTTTCATGGGTTTTCCTCTGGAAAGGGAATGGGAAATCGAGAATGGCGAATCGGAATGCGCAGCGGAACGGTCTTGCCCATTCCCGATTCCCTATTCCCTATTCCCAGCTCTAATTCAACTCGGCAAAGAACTCCTGGATGCGCGCAAGTCCGGGTGCCAATTGCGCAGTCGGGCAGGTATAGGAAATACGCAGTCCACGCGGTTCCCCGAACGCCGAACCGGGGACGCAGGCGATGCCCTTGGATTCCAGCAGCGCCGCGCAAAACTCGATGTCGTTATTGATTGTGCGGCCATCGTGCTGCTTGCCAAATGCGCAGGAAATGTCGGGGAATGCGTAAAACGCGCCTTGCGGACGCGGACACGAAACACCCGGAATTGCGAGTAGCGCGGCGACGACCTGGTCGCGCTTGGCGGCAAACTCGGCACACTTTGCGGTTGGCACATCCTGCGGGCCGGAAAGCGCCGCAACCGCCGCGGCGGTAACGACTTCCGGCAGGCTGGTGATGTGGTTGGAATTGAGCGTGGTCACCGCGTTCGCAACGACTTCCGGACCCGCCATCAGGCCCACACGCCAACCCGGCATCCCGTAGGTTTTGGAAATCGAATCGACGAAGATCACACGGTCGCGAAGTTCCGGCCGCGCCTGCACGAAATTGTGATAGCCAACGCCATCGAAAATCATACGGTTGTATATGTCGTCGGTGATGATCCAGGTATCCGGCTGGCGCACCAGCACTTCTGCTAGCGCGGCAATCTCATCCTTCGTGTAGACCATTCCGGTTGGATTGGACGGGTTGTTGAACAGGAACACCCGCGGCTTTCTTGCCAGGGCGGCATCGAGCTGTTCGGGCGTCAGCTTGTAATGCTGTTCGGGCGGGCACGGCAGCAAATTGATGCGGGCGCCCAGAATCTCGGCAATATCGACGTAACTGGTCCAGTACGGCGTCGGAAACGTAATCTCGTCGCCTTCATCGAGCAGCGCCTCGGCGAGGTTGTAGAGCACATGCTTGGCGCCGACGCCCGTAGCGCAGTTGGCGCGCGTATAACCGGTCATGCCGATCTCTGCCATGTGCGCGATGAAGGCATCGAGCAGATCGTTGCGGCCGCGATTGGAGCCGTACTGGCCCGAGTCATGCTCCAGCGCGCTTCGCACGGCGTCATACACGTGCGGACCAGGCAGGAAATTGGGTACGCCGATCGAGAAATTGACGACATCGCGACCGGCTGCCTTCATATCACGCGCCTTCTCGGCAATGATCATGATCGCGCTGGGTTTTGCGCGGCCGGTGCGCTCGGCAAGCTTGGGCATGGAAATCCTCGTACGGATAAGGTTCGATGAACAGTAAATGCTTCGCGACCGGCGCGGTCGCGCGCGGCGCTGGTAGCCCGCAATTTTACCACAGGCCCCTGCACACCGATCCGGCACTGCACTCAGGGAAAGTTCGGGTCAATGCGCGCATGATGCCACTGCCTGCCGCAGGCGGCGGCGCAAATGATGGAAATCGCCCGCCGCCACACCATCGGCACACGTGAAGGCATCGTCCCTACTGGAGAAAATGCATGTTCCACTGGATCTGGGTGTTCATCATCGGGCTTGTCATCGGCCTCGTCGCCAAGCTGTTCATGCCGGGCAAGGATCCGGGTGGTTTCATCATTACCGCGATCATCGGCATCGTCGGTTCGTTCATCGGCGACTGGATCGCCGGAGCCACGGGCATCATCAGCGTCGATGCGGCCGGGCGAACGCACGGCTTCATGGGCTTCGTTTTGGGCGTGATCGGCGCCATCATCCTGCTGTTGGCCTACCGGCTGATCTTCAAGCGAACCTCAAGCAGGTAGAGCAGCAGCGGGATGAATCGGCACTTTGTTCCGCCCGCCGCAGCGCGGAACGCATGCTCTCTTTCCTTCCCCGCGCTGCGCGGGGGAAGGTGCCCATAGGGCGGAGAGGGGCGTGAGCGCCGAACGCGCGAATGCGTTTGTTCCTGGTAGAGCTACGGACCGCCGTGCTCGTCACACTCGAGCATCAAGCACCTTGTTCCATTCGCCGATGTGTGCGGACTGGCTTTGCAGTAGCGCATCCACATCGCCCACGATCGTGATCTTCTCGATGCTGTCTTCCTGGCCTATCGCGTCGACGACTTTCTGGTCGGCTTCGCCGGCGATCTTGCCGAACACGGTGTGCTTGTTGTCCAGCCAGGGCGTGGCACCGTGGGTGATGAAGAACTGGCTGCCATTTGTGCCCGGTCCGGCGTTCGCCATGGACAGGACTCCCGGCGCATCATGGCGAAGGCTCGCATCGAACTCGTCGCCGAACCGGTAGCCGGGACCGCCGCGACCGCTACCCTCCGGACAGCCACCCTGGATCATGAAATCCGGGATCACACGGTGGAAGCTCAGGCCGTCGTAGAAGCCGCGGCGTGCGAGGTTGACGAAATTTGCGACTGTCATCGGCGCCTTGTCGGCAAACAGGTTGATATGGATCGTGCCGCGGCTGGTGACGAGTTCGGCGCTGGTTGCTCATGGATGTTCCTCGGTTTCGGAAAAGGGATTGCACGGTACTGGGGCGTGGCCCGCAAGGATAGACGGGGGACCACGTGCATCAAGCGTATATCTTGCCATGACCATGCGGCCGCACAGTATAATGATCGGCTTTCCTTCCTTTCTGGCGCCACGCGCATGTCCATGGAAAAACTCCGCAACATCGCGATCGTGGCCCATGTGGACCACGGCAAGACGACGCTTGTTGACTGCCTGCTCAAGCAATCCGGCACGTTCAGCGATCGCACCGTGCTGGCCGAGCGGGTCATGGATTCCAATGACCAGGAACGTGAGCGCGGCATCACGATCCTGTCCAAGAATACCGCGATCACCTGGCGCGACAACCGAATCAACATCGTCGATACGCCAGGCCATGCCGATTTTGGCGGCGAAGTGGAGCGCGTGTTGTCGATGGTGGACTCCGTATTGCTGCTGGTCGATGCCATGGATGGGCCGATGCCGCAGACGCGCTTCGTTACGCAGAAAGCGTTCCAGATGGGATTCAAGCCGATCGTCGTGATCAACAAGGTCGATCGGCCCGGCGCGCGCCCCGACTGGGTGCTGAATGCGACCTTCGATCTGTTTGATCGGCTCGGCGCCACCGAAGAGCAACTGGATTTCCCTGTTATTTACGCCTCCGCGCTGCATGGCTACGCGGGGCTGGATGGTGACGTCCGCTCCGGCGACATGACCCCGCTTTACGAAGCGATCATGCGCCACGTGCCGCCGCCGCAGGTCAATCCCGACGGCCCGTTCCAGATGCGCATCAGCCAGCTCGACTACAACAACTACGTCGGCCTGATCGGTATCGGCCGCATAGAACGCGGCAAGGTGCATACCAACATGCAGGTCGCGGTCGTTGATCGCGAAGGCAAGAAGCGCAACGCGAAGGTGCTGCAGGTGCTCGGCTTCATGGGTCTGGAGCGCCGCGAGGTGGCCGAAGCCGAGGCGGGCGATATCATCGCGATTTCGGGCATCGAGGAAATTTCGATTTCCGACACGATCTGCGCACCGGAAGCGCCGGAAGGCCTGCCGGTCCTCACCGTCGACGAACCCACCATCAGCATGACCTTCCAGGTCAACAAGTCGCCGTTTGCCGGCCACAAGGAATTCAGCGGCGGCAGGTTCCTGACCAGCCGCCAGATCCGCGACCGGCTGCTGCGCGAGGCGCTGCACAACGTCGCGCTTCGCGTCGAGGAGACCGAGGATCCGGACAAGTTCAAGGTATCCGGACGCGGCGAGCTGCATCTTTCCGTGCTCATCGAAACAATGCGTCGTGAGGGCTACGAGGTTGCCGTGTCGCGCCCGGAAGTAATCATCCGTGAAGTCGACGGACACCGCGAGGAGCCGTTCGAGCAACTCGTCGTCGACATGGAGGAGCAATTCCAGGGCGGCGTCATGGAACGCCTCGGCATGCGGCGCGGCCAGCTTTCCGGCATGGAGCCGGACGGCAAGGGTCGCGTGCGCCTCGATTACCTGATTCCGGCGCGCGGCCTGATCGGTTTCCAGACCGAGTTCCGCACGCTGACGGCCGGCACCGGGCTCATGTTCCATGTGTTCGATCACTACGCTCCGGTCGGCAGCGGCGCCATCGCCAAGCGCGCCAATGGCGTGATGATTTCCAACGGCCAAGGCTCATCCCCGGCCTACTCGCTCAACACGCTGCAGGAGCGCGGGCGCCTGTTGATCGGCGAAGGCGATCAGATCTACGAAGGCCAGCTCGTCGGTATCCACTCCAAGGACAATGACCTCACCGTCAATGCGCTGCGCGCCAAGCAGATGACCAATGTGCGCGCATCCGGCAAGGATGACACGGTGCAGTTGACACCGCCGGTACGCATGTCGCTGGAACAGGCGCTGGAGTTCATCGAGGACGACGAACTCGTCGAGGTGACACCCAAGGCCATCCGCCTGCGCAAGAGGCATCTCACCGAAACCGATCGCAAGCGCGCCTCACGTCACGCGCTCTGACGCGATCCGGTCTTGGTTCATTGACGCGCGGCCGATGGCGGCGTGTCAGCCTTTCGTCAGTGCAGGCCCGCGAACGGGTCGACGCCGATCAGCACGCGATGCAGCCAGAGTGCAAAGATCACCCATGCGACGACGCCGATGACGACCGCCCCGATGTCGCCCTTCAGCGTACCCCGCGGATAAACCGTACCGGCCAGGCGGTCGCGCCGACGCGCTGCCGCGTAATCCGCAATCGCCCATACCAGAAACGCGCCGAACAGCACCACGTCGTGCAGAAAACCGGTTGAGAGGAGATGCCCGAACGCCCATACCGCGGCACCAAGCACCATCGGATGGCCGACGGCGCTGCGGATGTGGTTCGCGGGCCCCTTGGCAGCGAAGACCAGCACGAACGCGATCAGCGTCAATAGCGAATTGACGTGTTTCAGCCACAGCGGCGGTACGTAGAGCAGCGTCGGCTGTTGGCGAGCCAGTCCGAATCCCCAGCAGATCAGCACGAAGCCGACGATCGCAATCAGCGCAAACACCATCTTCCAACGCGCGAGGCTCATGCGCGCAACCATCTGGGTGCGCCAGTCGTCGGCAACGATGCGTACCGAATGTACGCCGAGAAATATCACAAGGCCGAGAATCAGGACGGACATGGGGTTCTCCGGACGACGGGGCTGGAACCGGTTCAGGTTAACCCATGCGCACCGCGCGATGTGAAAGCAGATGCGGGCCGGGCCGTGTCGATCGTACGCAAAACCGTGGTGCACCACTCCCGGCTCCGGCTCCCGGCTCCCGGCTCTCAAGCAAACCATCCGTGCAGCATCCAACCGTCGGTCGCACCCACCGGCACGAAGGCCCATGCGCGCTGGCCGGAGCGTGTTTGGACGATGTAGTAGTCGCGACGGTGATCCTTACCGTCCCACCAGCCGCTTTCGATGCGCTCCGGACCTGCCAGCACCGTGGGTGTGGGACGCAGCGGTATTGGACGCGGCAGTAACCAGAACGGCCGCGCACCCGCAGCAACGGCGACAGTTTGCGTGTCAGGTTTTTGCCGGATTCGCCGAGCGGGACTTTCGGGTTTGCGATCAGGAGGCGGGGCCGCGAATCGCCACGCATGTTCCGGGCGATGATCGGCAACGCAATCCAGCCTGCGCAGCGCATCATCGCCCAGCCGCATGCGCAGGCGTTCGGCGAGTACCGGCCAAGTGAGCGTCTGTGTGCGGGCGCTGTCGAAAAGATCCCGATGCAGCGGACACAATGGCGGCAGGTTGTCCGCCTCCAGTGCCAGCCAATGTATCGGTGCCGGCAAGGTGATGCGATCAAGGCGCGCACACGCATATTCGAACAGCGCTGCGGCATCCTGCACCGGCTCAAGTAACCCGATGTCGATGCGGGTACGTGTCTCGCGCTCGTGGCCGAGCACGAGCGAGAACTGCTGCACGCCGCCATCACGCATGGCAAGAAACCCCGCCAGCTCGCGTATCGCGCGTTGCAGGGGAAAGCGCAGCGATGTCGTGCTTTCGATACCGTGATCGAAATCGAATCGGCGGGCATAGCGCGTGCGCGGTCGATGACGCGGCAAGGTTTCGGCGATCGCACCGCGCAACCGGTCGAGGTGCGCCATCGCTTCCTCCCCGATGCGACGTGCAAGTTCCGCACGCGGCAGTCGTAGCACCTCGCGCAGATGCCGAAAACCCATGCCGATAAGATCGGTGACCGTGCGACTGTCCAGCCCGCTGTCGGCGAGCGCAACGGCATTGACTGCCTGCTGCAGGGGCGCCGGACGCATGATCGCTGTGCCGTCGGCGCAACCGGCCAGCACCCGCGCCGCGGCCGCAGTCGGCGCGACGGCAATTCGATGGGCATGGCCGAGCGTCTGCAATTCCGAACGCATGCGGCGCTCGAGCGCCGGCCAGCCGTCAAACAATTTCAGGCTGCCGCCAATCTCGATCCAGATCGTATCCGGTACCCCGATCGCGACATCGGTGCTGAAGCGACAACCCCAGTCGGCCAGCGAGGTGAGCAGTTCACTTTCGGCCGATGAATTACGCGGCTGGGTGAGCAGGTTCGGACACAGTGCCTGCGCTGCGGCAACCGGCTGACCACCACGCACGCCGAGCCTGCGTGCCGGCGCATTCGCAAGTACTACCTGACGACGTTGCGCAGGACCATCGATGATCGCGCGCGGCGTGCCGGCATCGGGTTCATCCCGTGCGTCACGCAACGCATCGAGAGCAAGTTCCGGAAACACCACGCAGGCCCACAACACGACACGTTTCCAGCCTTGTCAGGCGCGCAGACGCAAGGTGGAATGGTCTGCGGAAAAGCCCCCGCGACACTTGAGGATCTCAATCCCCCATCCCTGGTTGACCGATCCGGGGTTGATTGCTTCCTCGTTGTCACGGCGTACGTGTATGCGCAACGCAGCCGGACTTGGCTGGTTCGCCACACGCGCCGGACGAAACACGAAACCTAGCGACGCACCGGTTTCCGCCGCAAGTTGCAGACGTCGCAACTGTCGGTAATCAGCCTGCGGAAGCCAGTTGAGCACCGCCGCGCAACAACCCGAGCGCAGACACTGCTCGGCAGTCCAGTGCGTATCCAGTGCGGCGGCATCGATATGCACGAGCTGGTTCAGATCGATGCCTGCGGCGGTCAGCGCGGGCGCATACGGCACATAAGGCGGCGCAATCAGTACCACGCGTTTGCCGGCCTGTGTGAGTGTTGCAAGAACCGGCGCAAGCAGACCGAATTCGCCCGTACCATCTTCCTCGATCAGGATTTCACTGAGCGCACCACGGGGCCAGCCACCACCGGGCAACCGCGCATCCAGTTCGGGAAGCTGGCTCGGTTGCGCGTCCACCGCAGTTGCAGCGGATGCACGTCGCCAGATACCCGGATGCTGCAGAACCTTTGTCAGTCCGGGTTTGGCTGGGCTCTTCCCGTAGGAAGCGGCTTCAGCCGCGATGCTTTTTGCCGACACATCAAAGCCAGGAGCATCGCGGCTGAAGCCTGCTCCTACAAAAGAAGTTGCGTCCGCCGTAATGTGGTTTGTATCGTTCAGCATGTCGGTCTACCCTTGCCTGATCACGCCGACATACAGGCCTTCGATCGCAAACTCATGACGACGCGGGTCAACTTCGATCGGGGCAAAATCGGGATTTTCGGGTAACAGGCGCACGCGGCCATTGCGCGAATCCAGACGCTTGACCGTAACCTCATCGTCCAGGCGCGCGACCACGATGCGGCCCTGTGCAGCCTCGGCCGGCCCTGTGCAGCCTCGGCCGTACGATGTACCGCAATCAGATCGCCATCGAGGATTCCGGCGTCTTGCATGCTCGATCCCATCACACGCAACAGGTAATCGGCCGCGGGATGAAACAGGGATGCATCGATGCCTATCTGACGCTCAATGTTCTCCTGCGCCAGAATCGGACTGCCCGCCGCGACCCGGCCGATCAGCGGCAACGTATATGCTGATGCTGCGCGCGGACGTCCACCGCGTGCGGCCAGACGCAGACCCCGGTGTCGCGGCAGGCGTTCCAGTGCACCTTTGCGTACCAGTGCTTCGACGTAGTCCTGAGCGGAACTGTGCCGCGCAAAACCCAGCGTCTCGGCGATTTCGCGCAACGTTGGCGCGCAACCGTGCTGCGCAAAATGACGCTCGATGCAGTCAAGCACACGTTGCTGGTTTTCGGTCAAAAGGATGGAAGTCGACATGCGTACAAATGTACGTATATCCAGACAGGATTGCAATAGTGCGCGTCCTGCTCACTCTTAACCGGCGAAATTCGATGGCAGGCTAACCAGCCACCTGCTCGATCACATCACTTGTCGCCCGCCTGCGCCAGCGGGCCGAACGTACTCAGGGTGTAATCGCCGCAGGAACCCTGTGAATCAATGATCAGGTAATACTCCTCGTCATCGCGCGGAACCTGGATCTGCACCGTGGTGTTTACACCCGTACTCCCCGCAGCAATGCACTCGCTAGAAGTGCCGCACGGAGCGCGACAGAGAAACAGCGCGAGGCCACTCTCCGACGTCAAGACTGCCGAAGTAGCGCCGTCCTCACCTTGATACAGCCGGTAAACCACATCATCACCCGGGGTCAGCACGGTGCCGACATTCAACTGGGGCAGATGGTTGGTCCCACAGGAATTTCCCGAATCGGTGAGATTCGGATAAATCGGTATCGCCGTATCACAGGCCTGTGCCCGGATTGCGCCGCTCCAGCACGCGCCCAACGATGCGATAGCGACCAGCAGGATTCGATTTATCATGTTGAGTCTCCTTGCCGACCGAACTTACGGATCGAAATTGCTCCAGAAGATGCTGTCGTCGAGCGATTCAATGTCGCTGAACGTCACACTCCCGCCTCCGGCCGCAACCATCGCGGAGGACTCGAACACGCCGAGCGCCACCATATCAACACCTTGCCATGCAGCATTGTCCAGATTGTCGAGGGCACCGCTGGGCGGATCGGTGAACGGCGCATTGAGCCAGAATCGAACATGTCCGTCGCCCGCGCCGGTGGCTACCTCGAAGCGCAGCAGATCACCATCCGCAAGATCGAGTGGAAAGGTTCCCGTGCAGAGCCCGTTGCACGCTGCAGACATTGCCAGATAGAAACTTCCACCGCTTCCACCACCAACCAATCCGACGTTCAACAAATGTCCGGTGCCATCCGACGGTGGATGTGGGTGTCGAGTACTCGCACTCAGAAAGTGGAAGCTGTCTATGAGACTATCAGGACTTGTGAACTCGGACAGATCCATGCGGAACGAAATCCGCCATGTGGCGACGGGCTGCGGCAACGTGTACCAGGCGAATGCGCCACCGGTCCAGTCGTTTCCAGCGGTGATGCTTGCCTGGATATCACAATCGGTGCCGCTGCCCGGAACCAGCGTCACCGCGCCACGAATCGCATTGGTGTGGTGGAAGGCGCCGGGTGGGGTGCAGCTCTGGGCAGACACCGCTTGTGCCGCCAGCAGAAGCGCTGCCGCAATGAAGATCCGAAAACCGCGCATGTGCTCTCTCCCCCGATGACTCGTCTGCGACCCTACGCGCATTTGATCATCGATTCAAGCAATCATGCCGGTATTTGTGAAGTCGACAGCGAAATTTGTCGCGGCTCACTTGGCTACCGTTTTGTGCGGTTTGGAAAGCACCTTTTTCGAACCATCCTTGTTGGCGATGCCGATGTAATACCAATACGTCTTGCCGGGTTCGGCCGCTTGGTCACGCCATTGGTAGCGGGTGCCCGGATGATCGTGGTCAGCGGGAATCGCCGGGACGTTCTGCAATGTAAATGGCCCCTGCTCGCTGTCCGCGCGGAAGATCTGATATCCGTAGACGGGGTTCTCGTGATCGACTGTCCATTTCAGCAACGGACCGGTTCCTGGTGGGGTCGGCTGTGTCGGCGGAGGGTCTGTGAATTTCTTGTCAGATTCAATCTTCCTGGCGGCGTCATTTGCTGGCTTGGATGAGGAATCCTTCTCGCTCTTGCCGGACGCTCCTTCCGATTCAACGCTCGGAGACCGAGTTGAGCTTGGCTCCGAA
>CAJDWV010000030.1_pt1 | contig 19671 bp, 15 predicted proteins | sample 7391731 | NCBI WGS metagenome assembly CAJDWV01 (sample SAMEA7055746, study PRJEB34461) | soil metagenome | biome: terrestrial ecosystem; feature: Peninsula; material: soil | place: Antarctica | collected 2016
CGCCGGCGACACACGGCGCAGCACGCAGCTGCTGGAAGCCGGCTGGGGCCTAGTGGTTGTCGACGAGGCGCATCATCTTGAATGGACGCCCGAACACGCGAGTCCCGGGTACGCACTGGTCGAGGCACTGGCGACGCGGACGCCGGGCCTGATCCTGCTTACGGCCACCCCACAGCAGCTCGGCGCCAGTGGTCATTTCGCGCGATTGCGGCTGCTCGATCCTGCGCGCTACGACGATCTCGATGCATTCATTGCGGAAAACGAAACCTATATCCGCCTTTCGGGCATCGCGACGCGCCTGCTGGAGGGCGAATCGCTGGACGGGAAGGAAACCGCGCAACTGACGACGCTGATTGCCGGCGACGCCCAGCTCGAAGCGCTGGTCCGCGATCCCGATCCGCAAAATGCAACACAACTCGTCGATGCGTTGATCGACAGACACGGCACCGGCCGCGTGATGTTTCGCAACCGACGTGTCCAGATTGGCGGCTTTCCGCGTCGCATCGCTGACATCTCCGTGCTGGACGGCCGCGAACTCGACGAAGTCGCGCGCGCGCGGTTGCTTGCCGAATTTCATGCCGATGCACAGCTTTCTCCCACGGAAATCGACTACGACTACGCCAGGGACCTGCGTATCAACTGGCTGACCGATCTGGTGGAGCACCTTGTCGGAAGCAAGCTGCTTGTGATCTGCCGCACGCAGGCCAAGGTCCTGGCGATCGAGGAAGCACTGCGCACTGCCACCGGAATTGCCGTTGCGCGCTTCCACGAAGGTCTGAGCCTCGTCCAGCGGGATCGCAACGCAGCGTGGTTTTCCGAACCGGATGGTGCGCGCATCCTGTTGTGTTCGGAAATCGGTTCGGAAGGCCGCAACTTCCAGTTTGCGCACCATCTCGTACTTTGGGATCTGCCGCCGGATCCGGATCTGCTGGAACAGCGTATCGGACGTCTCGACCGCATCGGCCAACGCAAGGACATCACCATTCACGTGTGCGCGTTCACCGGCACCGCGCAGCACGTCCAGTTGCGCTGGTACGCGGAGGGGCTCGATGCATTCGCGTACAGCCCCGCCGATGCTCGTGAACTGGTGCGTCAGTACGGCCGGCGACTTGTCGATCTTGCCGAACGCCACGCGCATGGCGCCGAGGACGCGGACGCCGAGGTCGATGCGCTGATCGCCGAGACGAAGGCCTCACACGTATCCCTGTCCTCACGCATCGAAGCGGGCCGGGATCGACTGCTGGAACTGGCGAGTGCACGTGGCAGCAATGAAGCACGCTTGCGTACCGCGCTCGTTGCCTTCGACGAAGATCACAACACGGACGATTTCATCCTGCGTCTGTTCGAACATTTCGGCATCGAACATGAGCAACTCGCACCGCGCCGCCATGTACTCGACCCGGAATACCTGCGCACGAACGCGTTTCCGGGGCTTTCCGACGGTCCGCAGTCCATAACCTTCGATCGCGCTACGGCGCTCGCGCGCGAAGAACTGCCGTTGCTGCGCCTGGACCATCCGATGGTGTCGGGCGCTCTTGACCTGCTGATAGAGAGTGAACAGGGCAATGCCGCGTTTCTCGTGGACGATACGTTGCCACCACGCAGCGCCTTGCTCGAATGCGTCTTCGTGATCGAATGCGTCGCCGACCGCCGGCTGGATATCGGGCGTTACCTGCCACCGTTGCCGATTCGCGTCGTGATCGACAACCAGCGCCGAATCCGCAATGATTTCCAAGCATCTCCCGGCAGCCTGCAACGCGCCCGCGAACGGGACATCGACGTTGGGCGCCAAAGGAACATCCTTGGCAAACTGGTACCGCCGATGCTCGCGCGCGCCGAGGAGGCCGCAATTGAGCGCACACGCCAGGAAATCCATGCGGCGCTGGTTGCTGCCGAAGATGAACTGGGCGCGGAACTGGCCCGCACCACGGCACTCTCCCGCGTCAATCCGGCTATTCGCGTCGAGGAGATCGACGCGCTCGGTACAGAGCTCCATGCGTTGCGATCCGTTCTACCAGGCGCAATTCCGCGGCTCGAGGCATTGCGTTTTGTATGCAGCCCGGATCTTCCCGGAATCACCTGATTCAGATCGGGAATCGGGAATCAGGCGGCCGCGACCTGAGGCTGATTCATCAGCAATGCGAACAGCGCCGCGATGGTATCGCGCTGCTCACGCCGATCGAGAATCATGTCGATCGCGCCGTGCGCCAGCAGGAACTCCGAACGCTGGAAGCCTTCAGGCAGTGTCTCGCGCACCGTCTGCTCGATTACGCGTGGACCGGCAAAACCGATCAAAGCGTGCGGCTCGCCGATGTTGATGTCACCGAGCATGCCGAGGCTTGCGGAAACACCGCCCATGGTTGGGTCAGCCAGCACCGAGATGTACGGTACGCCAGCGGCACGCATGCGCCCCAGCGCAGCCGAGGTCTTGGCCATCTGCATGAGCGACAGCAAGCCCTCCTGCATGCGTGCACCACCGGTCGTCGAGAAGCACACGAACGGCATGCGCTCGGACAGCGCAAGCTCCGCGCAGCGGGTGAATTTTTCGCCTACCACCGAGCCCATCGAGCCGCCCATGTAGGCGAACTCGAATGCACAGGCCACCACAGGCGCACCCTTCAGCGTGCCGTGCATTGCGACCATCGCATCCTTTTCCCCGGTCTTCTTCTGCGCGGCACTGATGCGATCTCGATACTTCTTCGAATCGCGAAACTTCAACGCGTCGATCGGCTGCAAATCCGCGGACAATTCCCGGGTGCTGTTCTCGTCGAGAAATCCGGCAAGGCGTTTGCGTGCCGCAACGGGATGATGATGACCGCATTTGGGACACACCATGACATTGCGCTCGAGTTCCGGCCCGTACAGCACGGCTCCGCAACCATCGCATTTCTCCCACAAACCTTCGGGGACCTTGGCCCGGCCTTCGCCGAGCGTGCGAGCGCGTTGTGGCATGAGTTTCTGCAGCCAGTTCATTGCCTGATACCTTGATCGGAATCGATCTTTCGTAAATTCGGAGCATGCAGTGTCAATTCATTATCGACTCTCACGCTCCAGGATGACAGGGCAAGGTTCCGAGGCTGCGCGCAGACCGACAAGATCATCGAGACCGAACGCTTGCGGATAGCGCGGGCCGAGGAACGTCAGACCACTCGCCAGCGCCGTCGGGCCGGCCAGCGATCGGTCGCGGCCAGCGAGCAGCTCCGCCATCCATGCGATCGGCCGCTCACCGCGACCGATCGGCAGCAGCGAGCCGACGATGTTGCGAACCATATGATGCAGGAATGCATTGGCCTCTATTTCGATGGAAACGAGTTCCCCATGCCGCTCGATTCGAATGTCACGGACACAGCGCACCGCGGTCGGCGCCTGACACGCGATGCTGCGAAATGCGGTGAAATCGTGTGTGCCGAGCAGTATATCGGCCGCCTCGCGCATACGTGCGTGATCGAGCGGAGCGTGTTCCCAAGTCACCTGCCGCGCATGCAGGGCGGCTCGCACCGGCCGGTTGAGAATAAGATAGCGGTAGCACCTCGCAAATGCGCGATGGCGGGCATGAAAGTCCGTGTCCACGCGCCGCGCCCAGATGACAGCGATACCCCCAGGCAGACGCGAGGTTGCACCCAGCGCCCAGGCGCGATCGCTGCGATCGACATCGGTATCGACATGCACGACTTGGCAGCGTGCATGCACACCCGAATCGGTACGTCCGGCACAGATCACGGTCAGTGGCTGGTCGGCCACAAAGGACAACGCCTTCTCGACTGCCGCCTGCACGCTGGGTCCGTGGCTCAGGCGCTGCCAGCCAAGAAAGTCACTGCCGTCGTACTCCACACCGAGCGCAATGCGCATCCGAATTCCGCCGTTCGGAAGTCTCAGCCGGAATGGATGCGCGATATGCTCACTGGATTTCCGTGATCAGCTTCCGCGCCTCATCCTGCTGGCTGGCGTCGCCTTCGGCCAGCACTTCCTCGAGCATTGCGCGCGCGCCATCCGGATCGCCCATGTCGAGGTAGGCGCGTGCCAGATCGAGTTTGGTGCCGATGGCATCCTCGCCCAGCAGGAAATCCTCCTCGGAGTCGACCACGGGCTGTTCCTCGATCAGGGGCGTGTCGGCTGCATTGCTGGTAAATGAAAAGACCTCGGACGAATCGGGTCCCTCCTCCAGCGGGGGAATATCGAATTCGAACGCCGGCAGCTCCGAATCCACGTCGATCGATTTGGGCTCGTCGAACGTATCGGTCGCGTAGCTGCCAGACCGCGCAAACTCGTCGTCCGCCGCGCGAGCGGGCGCTTCAGGCGCGTCGAAGTCGCCGTCTGCATCGAAGCGCGGCACCACGACCGTTACATCCTCCGAATCATCCGCATCGATGCCGTCCGCCAACTCGGTGAACAGCGGGTTGTGCGGTGCGAGCTCGGCACCCATGCTGCGTACCTGCTGCCATTCCATATCGTCGTCCACGCCGACATGCTCGACCATTTCGCTGGCTGCCGCCTCGAATGCTTCGACGTTGTTGTCAGCGTAATAAAGACTCAGCAATTCCAGACGCAAGCCAACGTCATCAGGATCTTCCGCCACCTGACGAAGCAGCGCTTCTTCATCCGTTTCATCGACCGCAACTTCATCAACCGCGCCTGCAGGCGTCACCACTGTGGTGCGATCGCCGAACGCGCCGGCAATCGAAGCGCGGCGCGGCGCGGGTGCCGGTTTGCGACTGCGCAGACCCAGGATGCCGAACAGCACCAGCAGTACGCCGGCCAGCAATCCGGCGATCTTGGCCCATGTCTGCAGGTACCACGGGCCGCCATTGGCAAGACTCGGTGGCGTAAGTAGCGTCGTGGCCGGTACCGGCGCGGTTTGCGCGGAGTCGGTTGTGACCGCAGGCGCTGCGGATTCCGTCGCTGACGCAGCATCGTTCGCGGGCGTTGACACGACTGCGGAGTCCGTACTTCCGGATTCGGTGTCCGCAGCCACGGGACTCGGGTCGGTAACGCCGCTTGCACCCGGTTCGCCGGTGGCGCCGGGTTCACCCATCGCATCCTGAGCCGCATCGCCGCCGCCAGCGGATGTTGCCGCGTCCGCATCCTTGCTTTCCTTGTCCGCGCCTGCCGTTGCAGAATTGCCCCAGATATCCTTGTCCGCGAGCTGCGTTACGGGTGCAGATACCGTGTCCGCTTCGGTCACCGGCTTCTGCACCGGCTCGGTCGTCACCGTTTCAACGGGTGTCGCTGGCTGCGCAGCAGCCGATTCGCTTGCACTACCCGTGTCAGCTGCAGTAGCGGACTTCCCTGCCTGAAGCTCCTGCAGACGTTGCTGCAGCTCGGCGATTTCGGAGTCCTTGAGATTGATCAGGCGCGTGCTCTTCTCGGTAATACCCTCGAGCTCCGTGACGCGTGCCTTGAGTTCGTTGCTTTCCTGCTCACGGCTGGAAAGGGACTCACGGGTGCGCGCGAGGTCGGCGCGCAGTTGCGCCGCCCTACCGTCTGCGCGGTCTCCTGCGCCCGGCGTGTCGCCGCCGGCCAGACTGTCTTCGCCGGTCTTTGGTGGCACCAGCGCCAGCCGCTCGCCTCCCTTCGCGGCCGCAGTATCGCTGGCGGTGCCGCGTTTCGGCGTGCGCAAACTCGGCCGCTCGGCCGCTTGATCGGAAACGGGGGTGGAAGTCGCCACGCGGGTCGCCGTGCCGCCACGCCAGGCCTGGGCCTGACGGCTGACTTCCGCCGCCGCCTCGCTCGCGGAACCGGTTGCAGCGATGTCCTCGTCACCGGGCGCGCGCAATATCGCGCCGCGCTTGAGCGCATTGATATTGCCATTGATGAACGCGTCGGGATTGGCACGCGCGAACGCGAGCATCATGCGGTTCATGTTGATCGAATCGTCGCTGCGGTTCGCCCTGGCGATGTCCCAAAGCGTCTCACCGCTCGCCACCGGACCATATTCGCCGCTGACAGCGCGTTTTGACGCTACGGTGGCGCGCGGGGGCGGACTCGGTGCAGCAACTGGCGCCGGCCGGGCCGCTGAAGCGCTCGGGCGGGATGGCTCGGCCTTCGGTGCTGGTCGTGTCGCCAAGGGCTTGGTCGCCGACGGTGTCGGCTGACTGGCCACAGAGGTTTGTGCCGGTGCAACCGTCGGCGGATCGAGCAGCATCGTGTACTCGCGCAGCAGTCGACCCTTGGGCCAGTTGGCCTCAACCAGCATATCGAGCACCGGTTCGCGAATGGCCTGTTCGGAAGTCACGCGGATCACTGGCTGGCCGCGTGAATCCTTGGTCAGCACAAAGGTGAGCGGTACCGTGAGACGTCCGCGGTTGAGGCCGACGCGGTCGTAATCCTCGGGACTGGCCAGTTGGACCAAGAGCCCGTTGGCTTCGTTCGCAGATCCCTCGACAACCGGAATCTCCGCGACCAGCGGTTGATTAAGCCGCGATTTGACATTTACCGGGCCCAATCCCAACGCGAAGGCGACGCCTCCGTTCAGCGCAAACGCAATCGCAATCGACAGTATCAGCGGTCGTTTCATCTAACGTGCTCTCCAGGCCGGCAGCATCAAGTGAGCGAGCGAGCGTTTGCTCCCCAAAGCTCGAAAACAGTTTATAACACATTCCTAACTATGTATCACAGATACGATTTCACCAGCAATTCGGCGATCTGCACCGCGTTCAAGGCCGCTCCCTTGCGAATATTATCCGCCACGATCCACATGTCCAGACCGCGCGGATGGGAAATGTCCTCACGAATACGTCCGACATAAACCGAATCCGTGCCCGCCGACTCAATCGCCGGGGTCGGATATCCGCCCCCTTCCCGCCGATCGACGACCTGCAAACCGGGCGCGCCATTCAGCAGCGCGCGCGCCTCCTCCGCGGTGATCTTCTTGCGTGTCTCTACATGCACGGCCTCGGCATGACCATGGAAAACCGGCACGCGCACAGCTGTCGGATTGACCTGGATCGATTCATCGCCAAGGATCTTGCGCGTCTCACGCACCATCTTCATTTCTTCGCGCGTGTATCCATTGTCCTCGAACGCGTCGATTTGCGGGATGACATTGAACGCGATACGCGCGGGAAAGCGCTCGTTTTCGGTTTTCTGGAAATTGAGCAGCGCCGCAGTCTGGCTGCCCAGCTCTTGCACCCCGGAACGGCCCGCGCCGGATACCGACTGGTAGGTCGCGACATTGATCCGCTCGATGCCGACTGCGCGATGGATCGGGGCCAGTGCGACCAGCATCTGGATCGTCGAACAATTGGGATTGGCGATGATGCCGCGCTTGACGCCGGCGGCAATCGCTTCGGGATTGACCTCGCTGACCACCAGCGGCACGTCGTCTTCGCGACGATACGCCGAGGTGTTGTCGATGACCACCGCACCCGCGTCGACCGCACGCGGTACATGCAGGAGGCTGGTTTCGCCACCTGCGGAAAAAAATGCGATGTCGATGCCGGCGAAATCATAGGTAGCCAGATCGCGCATGCGGATCGAGCGCTCGCCGAATTCGACCTGGCTTCCGGCCGAACGCGAACTTGCCAGCGGCACCAGTTCGGCAACCGGGAACTTGCGCTCGGCCAGCAACGCCAGCAGCGTTTCTCCGACCAGTCCGGATGCGCCGACCACGGCAATGTTGTAACGCGATGAAGCCATCAGAGTGTCTGTCCCGGGTGGTCGGTGCTGCAAAAGCAGCTTTGCATGGCGCACATTATGACGGTTCTCCGGGGATACGTGGTGTGACGGGAGCGACGTCCGCGCATTGCGCGCGGTGTCGCAGTGCCTGATCCATGAGTACCAGCGCCAGCATCGCCTCGACGATCGGTGTGGCGCGGATACCGACACACGGGTCATGCCGGCCCTTGGTCATCACATTAGTTGCCTGCCCTTCGAGATCGACGCCGGCTACCGGCAACCGGAGGCTCGAGGTCGGCTTGAACGCGACCGACGCGCGGATAGCCTGCCCGCTGCTGATGCCGCCGAGAATGCCGCCCGCGTGGTTGGACAGGAAACCTTGCGGCGTCATGGCATCGCGATGCTGGCTGCCATGCTGGCCGATCGACGCAAACCCAGCGCCGATCTCGACGCCCTTGACCGCATTGATGCTCATCAAGGCCGCCGCGATCTCGGCATCAAGCTTGCCGTAAACCGGTTCGCCCCAGCCGGGCGGCACGCCATCGGCACACACATCGATACGCGCGCCGACCGAGTCGCCGGACTTGCGCAGCGCATCCATGAACACTTCCAGTTCCGGCACCTGCGCGGCGTCCGGCCAGAAGAACGCATTGTCTTCGACGGCCTGCCAGTCGAACTGCCGGGGCACGACCTCCCCGATCTGCGCAAGACATGCGCGAATCCGGACACCGTGGCGCTCGTCGAGCCACTTCTTCGCAACCACTGCGGCGGCAACGCGCATCGTGGTCTCGCGGGCCGACGCGCGACCGCCGCCGCGCGGATCACGGATTCCGTACTTTTGCCAATAGGTGTAATCGGCGTGGCCGGGGCGAAAGGTCTGTTGGATGTTCGCGTAATCGCGAGGCCGCGCATCGGTATTGCGTACCAGCAGTGCGATCGGCGTGCCCGTCGTGCACCCCTCATACACGCCGGACAGGATCTCCACCGCGTCCGCCTCGTGACGCTGCGAGGTATGCCGCGTTTTGCCGGTGGTCCGGCGGCGCAGGTCGTGCGCGAAATCCTCTTCGGACAACGTCAGGCCCGGCGGACAGCCATCGATGACGCAGCCAATTGCCGGACCATGGCTTTCGCCAAAGGTCGTCACGGTGAACAGCTTGCCGAAGGTGTTCGATGCCACGATATCAGTGCGCACCCGGCGTGCGCGCGCTGGCTGCGGCATGAATGACATCGGCGTGCTCAACCAGGTCGCGCCGCTCCAGCACGAACACGCCCATCTGGCCAACATCGAATTCGATCCACACGAACGGCACATCAGGCAGCAAGCGCGCGAGCACGTGCTCACTCTCCCCCACCTCGACGATGAGGACGCCGTTGTCGGTCAGATAGGCGGCCGCGTCATCGAGGATACGCAAGGCAAAGTCGAGGCCATCAGCACCCGCCCGCAGGCCGAGAGCCGGTTCGTGCCCATACTCGGGCGGCAGCGCGTCGTACTCGGCTTCCGTCACATACGGGGGATTGCTCACGATCAGATCGTAGCGACGATCACCCAGTGCGGCGAACAGATCCGAGGCGATGACGCTGACGCGACCACCTTCCAGATCGAGTGCCTCCATGTTTTCCGTAGCCAGTGCCAGTGCCTCGCTGCTGACGTCGGTCAGGTCCACCTGCCAGTCCTCCTGGTGCGCCGCCATCGCCAGGCCTATGCATCCGGACCCCGTGCACAAATCCAGAGCGCGGTGAATGTTGCGACCGTCCAGCCATGGAGAAAAGCCGCCCGGGATCAGTTCCGCGATCGGCGATCTTGGCACCAGCGCACGCGCATCCGACTTGAAACGCAATCCCGCAAACCACGTTTCGCTGGTCAGATAGGCGGCCGGCATGCGCGTGCTGACGCGTTGCTCGATCAGCTCGAGAATCGCCGCGCGCTCCGCCATGGTCAGGCGCGCCGCCCCCCAGGCAGGCCCGAGATCATGCGGCAGGTGCAGCGCGTGCAGCACGAGTTGGGTCGCTTCATCGAGGGCGTTGTCATAAGCGTGACTGAATACCAGCCCGGCGCCAGCGAAGCGGCTCGCGCCATGGCGGATGAAATCGATGATGCTGACAAGCTCTGCGGTCACGACCAAGCACCCGAAAAATTGCCGCAGAGTATAGGCGCAACGTCAGCCCCGCGCCCATCGAAGCGTGCAAGGGCAATATCTGGCGCCACTGCGAGGTTGGTCGGCACGGCGGCGGCTATACTTGAGGCATGCCATGCATCATCAAGGCCCGTGAATTTTCCGGCCGTAGTCTCGTTCCGTGGTTGATCACTCTCGCCGCGCTCGCGGCGGCGGCTGGTTTCCTGGTCGCCGCGCGTATGAGCGAGCCGCTGTCGCTACCGTATCCGGACGCGGTCACGCTGTATCCTGCCGCCCGCGACCTGCCAGCCTTCCATCTGACCCGCGCTGATGGCCGACCATTGACCAACGCCGACTGGCAAGGCCGCTGGACGATTGCGTTCTTCGGATACACCAACTGTCCCGACGTGTGTCCGATGACGCTTGCCGCATTCCGCAAGGTCCGCGACAAGCTTGGCCAATCCGGTGCCGCCGATCGGATTCGCTTTGATTTCATTTCTGTCGATCCGGCACGCGACACCCCCGAGCAACTGGCGCGCTATGTCGGCTTCTACAGCAATGATTTTGTCGCCGCGACCGGAACCGACGAGGAACTGCGCAGGATTACCTCCGCGCTCGGTCTGGTATACGAACATGTAACCAGCAGCGAGGGTACGCCCGAGGTGGACCATAGCGCATCGGCCGTGCTCATCGATCCGCACGGCCGCCAGGCCGGCCTCGTACGCCCCCCGTTTGATGCGGAACAGATTGCCGCCAACCTCATCGTACTGACTCGGAGATCGCGCTGAATGCGACCCGGTATCGCGCTTCAATACCTGCTGCCGCAGAAGCTGATTTCCCGCATCGCGCGTGCCGTCACTCGCTGGACGTGGAAGCCGTGGAAGTCGGCCCTTATCGGCTGGTTCGTGCGCAGCTACCAAGTGGATCTGTCGGAAGCACGGCAACCGGATCCGGCCGCCTACGAAAGCTTCAATGCGTTCTTTACGCGGGCGCTCAAAGCCGATGCACGCCCCCTACCGGTGGACCCGGCGGCGATCCTGTGTCCAGCCGACGGGCGCATCAGTCAGGTCGGAAGCATCCACGACGGGCGCATCTTCCAGGCCAAGGGACAAACCTACAGCGCCGCGGAACTGCTCGGTGATGCGGAACTCGCCCAGCCCTACCGCGATGGCTGCTTCGCGACCGTCTATCTCAGCCCACGCGACTACCATCGCGTGCACATGCCGCTGGATGGCGAACTGCTGGAAACGCTGCATGTGCCCGGACGCCTGTTCAGCGTGGCACCCGGCCCGGTTGCCGACATCCCGCGACTTTTCGCGCGCAACGAGCGCCTCGTCTGCCACTTTCAGGGTGATCACGGGCCGTTCGTGGTGGTGCTGGTCGGCGCAATGCTGGTATCGAGCGTATCGACCGTCTGGAACGGGCTGGAAATTCCACCCTATGCCCGGCGTCCGCAACGCCGCGACTGGCGCAAGCAGCGCATCCGGCTTGAACGCGGCGTTGAACTTGGCCGCTTCAACATGGGATCGACCGTCATCGTGCTGCTGCCGCCCGACAGCTTCGCGTGGCGCCCGGAACTGGTCGCCGAGCAGCACGTCCAAGTCGGCGAGGCCCTGGGCATGCATTCTGAACGGGATTTTCAGATCACCTGATAGCGCACCGCGCAACCCAGTTGGGACGAGTTTCGGATGGCTACGTGAAATTGTGACACTCAACGCGATTTTGTGACAAAAACTGCACATATTGGGGCAGTTCTTCGGTATACTCAGAGCACGGATGTATGACTGCATATCATACTTTCTTTGGAAACAGTAACTTGCGAGGCATTCCTAATGCCATTTATGATACGTCTAATTGCACTTACACGCGCCATGCAGCTGCGCCGCCAGTTCCGTGAGATCGACAAGACCATGGAACAAATGCCAGCCGCCACCCGCCGCAAGCTGGCGAGCCTCGCGATGCGCGAATTTGCCAGCGCGGCCAAGAGCGAGTATCCGCATCTTTACGCCACGCCGCCGGAGGAAAAGTATCGGCCGTGGGGTGCCGGCACGGGTATCGGCATGGAGCGCGTTCGGTCCGACAACCTGCAAGTGAAGCTGCGCGGCCTCGCCCTCTGGCTCAGCGTGGCCTATTACGAGACCAAGGACTCGGCATTTGCCGAACAACAACACCTGCATCGCCAAGTGGTACGCGTCCTTCGCATGCTCAAGGAAGCGCTGCCGACCGAAGCGACTGAAAAGAGTGATCCGTGGTCGGCGAGGAACCGGATTCGCGCTGCGTAATTTTGCACTCATGCGCTACACCACCCGTTGATGGCGCATGGTGATATTAATGCCGGTTGCACACGGCTCGCGCCTGTCGCCCGCCCCGGCACATCAACCTCCACGTCAGGGCTGTACATCTCGCGCCACGGATTGGCGCTTTTTTTTGGTTGCGATTCGAGACCGTGGACATGCGGCCGCGCCGTTCTCTCACCGAGACGAACAGCCCGTCAGAGACAACGTCTGGCCGACCTGGATCAGGTATTGCGGCGCACGCAGACGATTGGTCCTGGCGATGTCGGTCGCGGTTCCGCAGCCCGTGTTCCGGGCAATGCTGCTCAACGTATCTCCCTTGCGCACTACATAGCGGCGCGTTGATGGCCGCGGCGGTTCGGCTGGCAGGTTTGCATCGTGCAGGTTTGCCGCCAGGGTCTGCCATTCGCCTTTCGCACAATGCATGGCGTAGGACGATTCGAGTTCTTTCGGAATCACGAGGCGCGTCCCTGCCGGCTGTCGATCCTGCGGGTCCATGTGCGGATTCAGGTTGCGCAACGTGCGGAACCAGCCCGAGCGCGAATTGCCGTCCTGCCCCAGACACACGCTGAGTTCGGGGATCGACGCCGCTACGGCGAGATTGACGCTGCCGAGCATCGAATCGATTTTCGGAAACTCCAGTCGATAACGCTCCGGATGCAGGAACAGATATGCTGCCGCGAGCACCATCGGCACGTAGTCGCGCGTCTCCTCCGAAGATTCGAAATAGATCGACGGGCTCCAGAAGCTCGCGTCCGCGGATCCCTTGACCAGACGCCGCATGCGGCCCTCGCCACCGTTGTACGCACCGATCACGAGATCGAGGTTGTTGTTGAAGATCGCGAGTTGCTCGTTCACGTAGGCAGCATTTGCGCGCGCCGACAGGGTGGGATCAAAGCGCTGGTCAAAGCCATCGACGGTGTGCAAGCCGAATCGTGAACCGGTTCCGTACATGAACTGGAGTGGGCCGGAAGCGCCGGAGCGCGATACCGCGTGCACCTTGCCGCCAGATTCCTTGGCGAGCATGCCGAACAGCAACGCTTCGGGAAGGCTCGCGCGATGGTATTCGGGCCACATCAGCGAACGCATGTACTCATAGTTCTCGTACGCATCGATGAGATTGGGTCGGTATTGACCGAGCCACTTTTCGAGTGCCACCTTGACTGGCCCATTCACCGCGATGACGTCACCGAGCTCGCGGCCCTTGAGCAGCGTGATGGAGCGGCCCAATTGTGGGATCGAGGTGACGACCGGCGAAGTTTCGCCGGCCTCGGTGTCGGCTTCCGGGGTCGGATCCAGCTGTTCACTCTCGACGTCCTGCACCGCCAGGCCATCAATCCTGATGCGCAGCAGGTGATCGAACGCTGCGACAAACCTTTGTTCGTCGCAGCCCGAAGTCTGCCCACAGCGCGCGGCGGTGTTGCGCATGCTGTCGAGTGCGGTACCAATCCTGCGCCGGGCGCCCGTCTGGTCGCCGGTGCGCGCGAGATCGAGTCCCGCTTCGTAATGTTGCGTGTCCGCCTCAAGTTTCGCGTACAGCTTATTGACGGCGGACTCATCGACGTTGCGCGCCGCATCCGTGCCGGCCCGCGTTGGCGCACTGCCTGTACAAGCTGACAGCAGGAGGAGAGGAAGTAGCGCCAGAATCCACGCTGATACGTTCCGTCCGACAAACACTCTCGACATCGAATCATCCGGCATTTCAGAGCGCGCGACGTTACCCGGTTGCGGCGGCCACGGCAAATCGGGCAAAGAATGCCTGACGCTCGATGTGGTGCGCACACACGTGTGCCATCAGCTTAGTTACAGCCGCTACAATCAGGTCACCATGACGGCCACGGACAACTGCTAATGAACGACATTCTGATCGGCAAGGGCGAGGAAACGGTCAGCCTGCTAGCAAAGTATGCAAACCGGCACGGCATGATTGCCGGCGCGACCGGTACCGGCAAATCGGTCTCGCTGATGGTGCTTGCCGAAGGGTTTTCGCGACTCGGCGTTCCGGTGTTTCTTGCCGACATCAAGGGCGATATGGCGGGCCTTTCGCAGGCTGGTACGCTGAACGACCGGATCCAGGAACGCATCGATACACTCGGCATCAACTGGACGCCAGCAGCGAACCCCGTGGTTTTCTGGGATATCTACGGCAAGCTCGGACATCAGATACGCGCCACAGTTTCAGAGATGGGTCCGATTCTGCTCGCCCGCATGCTTGGTGTGAACGATACCCAGCAAGGCGTGTTGGAAGTGATTTCCAAGGCCGCCGACGATGCGGGGCTACTTCTGCTCGACCTCAAGGATCTGCGTGCGCTATTGACCTGGGCAAATGACAACGCCAAGGATATTTCCAAGCGCTACGGTTTGATTTCGTCCAGCTCGATTGCCGCGATCCAGCGTGCCGTGCTGTCCATGGAACAAGCCGGCGGCGACCAGTTCTTCGGCGAACCTGCGCTGGATCTTTCGGATTTCATGCTTCAGGACATGAGGGGTCGCGGCATCATCAATATCCTCGGCTCAGAAAACCTGGTGCTGAATCCACGTCTTTACTCGAGTTTCCTGTTGTGGATGCTGTCCGAGCTATTCGAGAAACTCCCGGAAGTTGGCGATCTGGACAAGCCCAAGCTCGTGTTCTTCTTCGACGAGGCGCACCTCCTGTTCCGCGATGCCCCAAAGGACCTTTTGACACGCGTCGAGCAGGTCGTGCGCCTGATCCGCTCAAAGGGCGTGGGCGTGTATTTTTGTTCGCAGAACCCCGATGATCTGCCGGATGTCGTACTCGGACAGATGGGCAACCGCATCCAGCATGCGCTGCGCGCGTTTACGCCGCGCGACCAGAAAGCGGTCAAGGCTGCGGCGGAAACTTTCGCGCCCAACCCGAAAATCAAAGTGGCGGACGTAATCGGCCAGCTTGGCGTCGGTGAGGCACTGGCATCAACGCTGCAGGAAAAGGGTGTTCCGCAGCCGGTGCAGCGCATCATGGTCACATCGCCCGGTTGCCGGATCGGCGTCATCACTGACGAAGAGCGTGCAGCGGTGCGTTCACGTTCACCTGTTGGCCGCCACTACGACACGCTGGTAGACCGGGAATCAGCTTTCGAAATGCTCGAAAAGCGTGCAGCCGAAAGCTTGGTCGTGCCGGCTGACGGTTCACCAACCAGCGCCAAGGGACCGGCGTCCGAGAACGAAAGTGGCTGGTCCAGCGGAATCCACGACATGGTATTTGGCACCAAACGGCGCCAGGGCATGCTGGAAAGCCTTGCCAAGTCGATGACTCGCAACATCGGCGGCACCATGGGACGCAGCATTGGTCGCAACGTACTCGGGCAGATCTTCAAGAAGCACTGAGTTCGCCGTTGGCGACGGGAAGCAGCACAATGTCACGCTGGCGTCCACCTTCCCCCGGCTCCACGGCCGTCATTACGCGTCCCGGGCAGCGCCGGCTGCAGGAGGAGTTCGACGAACTGTGGCGCGTGACACGCCCCGAAGTCGTGCGTGCGCTCTCGGCGGCCGCGGCGGAGGGCGATCGCTCGGAAAATGCCGAGTACATCTATCGCAAGAAGCAGCTGGGCGGGATAGATCGGCGCGTACGCTATCTGACCCGGCGACTGCGTGAGCTGCGGGTTATCGATTCTGCGCCGAAGGACCGTTCGACGATCCGCTTCGGCGCGTGGTTCACCGTTGAAGACGAGGTCGGCGTCGCGCAACGTCACCGGCTGGTGGGCCCGGACGAGACGGACGCCGTGCTGGGCTGGATCAGCGTCGATTCGCCGCTGGCCAGGGCCGCGCTGTCGCGGCGCGTCGGAGACGTATTCGAGGTCGTCCTGCCGTCCGGAACGCAGCAGTTCAAGATCCTGGAAGTCGCTTACGAGGATGCGGACTGACCAATCAGCGGCGCCGCCAGCGCACGGCAGCCCGAAGGCCGCACCGCCATCGCCAATGCAAAACGCCCCGCCGTGCGGAGCGTTTTGCGCGTGACGCGGTTGCGTCAGGGCGCCTGGATGGGCAGAAACACCTTGTAGGTATCCTCAATCTCGGCCGCAGTATCGGCTGGCGTGATCAATTCGTCCCAGATACGGCCTTCGGCGACTTCGCTGTAGGGATAGCCGTGCGTCTCCGCATAGGCCTTCAGCATCAGGCGCAGCAGCGGCAGGGCTGCGGGCGAACCGGTGTAGGAAGTGGCCAGCACCTGACCCTGATAGGACTGCACGCCGCGCACCTTGCGGTCGATGACCAGATAGCCTCTGGTATCGCGATTGCCTGGCGTCAACTCCGGCGGCGCGGTCCCATTGCCGTTTCCGTCGTCATCGTCATTCGACATACCGCTGCTCGTGTCGTCATCACTCGACAGCCCGCTCACACGATTGGACGGCGCGGTGATGGTGAACGACTGGCCATCGATCGAGAAGGATGCGCTGTTGACTGGAACGGCGACGTCATACGAGTAATTCTCGTCTCCCCAGTTGGTCGTAATGATGCGGCGCGGCCCGATCGCAGTCAGCCCGGCCTTCTCCATTATGACTTCGATCTCGGCGAGTGCCGCATCGGTCGCTTCGGCCACATCGTCTAGCGTACGCGGCGCCTGCGTCGCCACGACCAGCATCGGCTGCGCCGAGGCGTCCACCACCTCGATATCCTGCCCTGCGTAATCGACGATCGGGAACGTCGAAAGCATGGCGGCAATATTGTTGAGGTTGACCTGGATATTGGTCGCAGGTTCGCCATTGATGTACATCCCGCTGAAACGCCACAACAGGTTCCATCCGTAATCGGTGTCATAGGCCCAGTTGATCGTTACCGTCTTGCCGTTCTTCGAAGGCGTCAACGTGATCGTGAAACGCTTGTTGGCACCCGACCAGACATTGTCGATCGCCATCTGGACCGCGCTGTCCTGTTCGGAATCGACGATCTCGAGATCGCCATTGCCGACATTGGGATCGGAGCTCTTCCATACGACTTTCGCGCCGGGTCCGGAAACCGGGCCCTCGTAATTGATCTGCATGTTTGGGTCGTTGCCACGAATCGCCGCCCATTGCGGGAAACGGTGGAAAGTATTCATCGAGTCGTAGACCTGGCGCAGTGGATTGGACACCACAACCGAGCGTTCGATATGGCCGTGATCGGGTAGGAACACGCCGACGATGACGGCCAGGAGGAACACAAGCAAAAGAGAAACGAGCACTTCGAGAACGCGAATCATGCGAAACATCTCCAGAACTGAGATCCGGCACCGTGCACGTCAAGCAGCGCTGCCGGCGCGTGATGGCGCCTGTGCGCCGCTTCCAACCCTTGTCCCACCAAGCCCCTTGCGCCCCGCCAGACCGTGCGCGCAGACCCGAACGCGATGGTACTTTACCCGACTCGACATGGCTACGTCTCAACGCCACCGACCGCACACGGCGCATCATACTATGCCGAGCTCGAATGCCTTTAGCACGGCCCTGGTCCGATCGCGAACCCCGAGTTTGGAGAGGATATTGGACACATGGTTCTTGACGGTTCCTTCCGCAACGCCCAGTGAATTGGCGATTTCCTTGTTGCTGTATCCACCAGCCATGAGCCGCAGTATCTCGGTCTCACGCTCGGTCAACGGATCCGGACGATCCAGGCTCGTGAACGAATTGTGCATGCGTTCAAGCCCCGACAGTAGCCGCTGAGTGACGACCGGCGCAACCAGCGAGCCGCCAGCCGCGACAACCTTCACCGCATCGACGAGCTGTTCCAGCGAGACATCCTTGAGCAGATAGCCTCGCGCGCCAGCCTTGAGGCCACCGAGAACGAGCTGATCGTCATCAAACGTGGTCAGGATGATGGTCGGCGGCAGGGTTCCACTCTCACCGAGCGATTTCAGCACATCGATGCCCGACATGCCCGGCATACGCAGATCGAGCAGCACGACATCCGGCTTGATGCGCGGAATCATCTCAACCGCCTGTTCGCCGTCGACGGCCTCGGCGATCACGCGTATCGATTCGGACAGTTCCAGCAGCGAGCGGATTCCCTGTCGCACCAGGGTCTGATCGTCAACCAGGCATACCGAAATCATGCAGGTTCTCCTTCCAGCGGCAACCAGGCATCGAGCGCAAAGCCCTTGCCCTGACCGTCAGTAACATCAAGGCTCCCGCCAAATTCGGCGAGCCGTTCGCGCATCCCCATCAATCCGTTACCGGCCACCAGATCCGTTGCACCGCGTCCGTCATCGCGTGCATGAATGGCCATCTGGTGCTCGCCATGACGTTCGAATTGCAACCACAAATTGTGCGCGTCGGCGTGGCGCACCGCATTGGTGATGATCTCCTGCGCACACCGTAGCAGAACCTGCGCACGGCGCGGATCGTCCACGCGAAAGCGCGGTGGCAGTTGCAGGTGAATCGTCAAGCCTGGCACGCCTTCTACAAGCACGCGCAACGCCTGGGTCAGATCGATGCTGTCGTCATCGCGCAACTGGCTCACCACTTCGCGAACGTCCGAAAGCAGCAGTTTGGCGATGGTCTGGCTCTGCCGCACGTGCTCGATCGCGGCGCCAGACACCAGATGGCTGGCGACCTCCAGGTTTAGGCTCAAGGCGGTCAGATGATGGCCGATCAGATCGTGCAATTCGCGAGAAATGCGCATGCGCTCGGCGAAACGGCTTGATTCTGCGAGCAGCGCACGCGTAGCGCGCAATTCCGAGTTGAGCCGACGTTGCTCCTCGCGCCCCTCGACCTGCTGCTTGGTAACCAGCGCGGTGACAAATGCGAGCACGATGAATCCGAGATACAGGCTCGACTGCAGAAATGCGTCGCTGAGGCTGTAGACCGGTTCGCGGATGCTCGCAAAGACTGGCACCAGCGAAAAGTTCTGCAGCACCAGCCATGCAATACCTACGCGCAGTGACAACAGCCACGGTAGCACCACCGCGATGACCGCAAGCAGGAGGGCCGCGATCCCGCTCTGACTGAACCAGCCGATCGCCATGACCATTACGTTCAGAACCAGCAGCAGGCAAATCTGTACGGCGCGGCGCAACGGCGACCGCGGCTTCTCGCCTAGATCGCGAGTCAGGAACCAGAACACCAGGCCGAACAGGAGATAACAGCCGAGCCACAACGATGCATACGCGGTTGGCAGGCCCTGGCGCGCGAGATCCTCGATGACCGTTTGATAACGCAGAAACGGCGTGCCCACGCAGGCATACTGGAAAAGTCCCGCATAACGCAGAAGCTGGATATGATTGAATTGCGAAAAAGTCATGCCGGGCATGCTGCGCATGATAGGCCCCAAACGCCATGGCGCAATCGGTAACAGGTCATGCTCGCCAATCTGCCCACTACCGGAAGGTTCGTCCAGTACCGATGGCCGATGTCAGGCGTGCGTGCGATAATTGACCGCGCCACACGCCGAAGGCGCCGCGGTAAGCCACCGCGTCGACCGCGAGACCCACCCTTGCTGGAGTAGCATTGCATGGCACTCGTTGTCCGCGATGTGCGCGCACACGAACTCGACTCGATCCTGGCGCTCAACAATGGCGCTGGACGCAGTATCAGACCTCTGGACATGGCAGAATTACAGCGCCTGTATGCGCGTGCCTGTCATTTCAAGCTGGCCGAACTCGACGGCCAGATCGCCGGCTTTCTGATTGCGCTGCGTGAAGACGATGACGTCGGCAATCC
>CAJDWV010000021.1_pt1 | contig 19491 bp, 14 predicted proteins | sample 7391731 | NCBI WGS metagenome assembly CAJDWV01 (sample SAMEA7055746, study PRJEB34461) | soil metagenome | biome: terrestrial ecosystem; feature: Peninsula; material: soil | place: Antarctica | collected 2016
GAAGATCGATGAGATCCATTTCGATGCGATCCTGCACGATTCACGTGACGAGGATCAGATCCGTCTCAAACCGCTGGACTTTCCGCAACCGATGTTCGGTCTCGCGATCGAACCAGCACACAAGGGGCAGGAACAGAAGCTCGCGAACGCACTGTCGCGACTCGGCGAGGAAGATCCGTGCTTTCGCATCGAACACAACAAGGAACTCAACGAAACAGTCGTGCGAGGCTTGTCCGACCTGCACCTCAAGCTCATGATCGAGCGCCTGCGTGATCGGTACGGTGTCGAAGTCGAAACGCGGCCACCACGCATCGCGTATCGGGAAACGGTCGCGGCGCGGGGCGAAGGCCATCATCGCCACAAGAAGCAGAGCGGCGGCGCGGGACAATTCGGCGAGGTGTTCCTGCGTGTCGAACCGTTACCACGTGGCACGGGCTTCGAGTTCGTCGATGAGGTCAAGGGTGGGGCGATCCCGAACCAGCTCATTCCCGCGATCGAGAAAGGTGTGCGTCAGGTGCTCGAAACCGGCGCCGTCGCCGGCTACCAGATGCAGGATGTGCGCGTGGTGGTGCACGATGGCAAGTACCATCCCGTCGATTCCAAGGAAGTCGCGTTCGTGATGGCCGGCAAGAAGGCCTTCCTCGATGCGATTGCACATGCCACGCCGCAGGTGCTCGAACCGATCGTCGAACTGGAGGTGTCCGTCCCGGACGCGCACATGGGCGATGTCACCGGCAGTCTGGCGAGCAAACGTGCGCGCATCAGCGGCACCGATTCGATGCGCGACGGCGAGCTTGTGATCAAGGCACAGATACCGCTGGCCGAGATATCGGACTACCAGACCGAACTCAAGGCGATGACCGGCGGCCGCGGACGCTACGCGATCGAGTTCAGCCATTACGAACCGGTCCCAGTGCAGGTACAGAAGCAACTGACCGACGCATGGAAGCCACGCATTGAGGAAGACTGACAATATCTGAATTGACACGCCCCAGGTATCGATCGCCATGAGACCATCGATCGATAACATCCGATACATATTGGGTCTGCTACAAATGCCGCACATGGACGTGAATCGAACCATTCGCCACCCGGCAGGACTTGCCCTTCGATACAGCGCGTGGCTATGGCTCGGTGCTGCCGGCCTTGCACATGCAGGAAGCCTCACCGTCACGCTGGATGGCGTCGAGGGCGAACTTCGCGATGCCGCCCTTGCCGGTACGGAAATCAGCCACTACACGAAACGCGACGTAACGGCAGCGCAGGCGCACCGGCTGTATCAGCATGCCGCGGACGAGATCCGCTCCGCGCTGGAGCCTTACGGATATTACAGCGCGGCCGTGGACGGTGAGCTCAAGGAGGACGGCGAGAACTTCAATGCGATCCTGCATGTGAAGCCCGGCGAGCAAGTCCTGGTCAAGTGTCTCGACATCAGCCTGGATGACAAGGCCGAAAGCTTGCCAGACGATGTGGCCCGGGATTCGATAGCTGTTGAGTCGGCCAAAGTCGAGTGCGCCGGTGTCAGTCTGGATGGCGATGCCGCAAGCCTGCGCGGCGTGAAAAAGGCTCTGAACTCGTTCCATCCACGCAAAGACGAAGTCTTAAACCATGAGCAATACGAAAAGAGCAAGGCCGCGGTCCAGACAGCCCTGATTGCGGACGGCTACCTTCAGGCAGTGGCGCGCACGCACCGTGTGGAAGTCAGCCGCAGTAATTCCAGCGCGCGCATCGTGCTTGAGTGGAAGGTCGGCGAACGGTATCGCTTTGGTGATACCGACTTCGAAGGCGGCCAGTTCCCGACCAACTTCATGCAACGCTACATTCCGTGGGAAAAGGGTGACTTCTACAATCAGGACAAGCTGCTGCAATTGCAGCAGCAGCTCGTCGACGCCGACTATTTTGCAATTGCGCAGGTAAGCCCCGACATCGATGCTGCCGAGGATGGCACGGTACCCATCGATGTGATGCTCGCGCCGGCCAAGCGCACGATCTACACCGGCGGCATCTTCGTCGGCACGGACACCGGGCCGGGCCTGCGCGGAGGCGTCGCGCGGCGCTGGATCAACCAGCGCGGCCACAAGCTCAAGTTCGAGACCATCCTCGCCCAGCGTCTCAACACGGCTTACGTGCAGTACCAGATACCCTTACCGGGTGCGAATAATCACAATCTCAATTTTGGAGCGATATACCGCGACGAGAACACCGATACCAGTCAATCGAAGACGACGCGGCTTGGAGCGACGGACACCAGGCTGTGGCACGGCTGGAATCGCACCATCGGCCTGCAGTTCCTGACGGGTGATTTCAAGGTGGGCAAGGAACCGGGCAATACGACGCTGCTGTATCCGGAGTTCACCCTGCAACGCAAGAATGCCGATGAGCCGGGTTTCGTACGTCGTGGCTGGTCACTGACCATGACCGGGCGTGCGGGTCAGGAAGGAATGCTCTCCGACACCAGTTTTGCGCAGGTTGTGGCCGATGCGAAATGGATACACGGCATCGGCGATCGTTCGCGGTTCATCGCACGCGGCACCCTCGGGGCCACTAAAGTTGACAACTTCTCGAAATTGCCCCCCGAGCTCAGATTCTTCGCCGGCGGTGACCGTTCCATTCGCGGCTATCCGTACCAGACCATTGGGCCGCGCAACCAGGACGGCAAAGTGATCGGTGGCCAGAACATCGCGGTGGCAAGCGCCGAGTACGAGTACTACTTCAAGCCGAATTGGGGCATCGCGACCTTCGTCGATACCGGTGATGCGTTCAGCAACACAAGCAAGTTCGACCTCAAGATCGGCGCCGGCGTCGGTGTGCGGTGGCGCTCTCCAGTTGGCATGGTGCGCGTGGACCTCGGTGTGCCGATCGGCGACAGGCACGCGAGCGGCGTGGAACTTCACATTGTCATCGGGCCGGACCTGTGACGGACGTCGAGCGCCAGGAACCACGCAGTTCCCGCGAGCGGCGTGAGGAAGCGCGCCGGCACAGGCGGCCCCGCGCACTTCGCTGGGTGGCCATGGTTATCCTGATCGTGGTTGCATTGATCGGTTGCGGCGCATGGTGGTTGCTGCGCACGGACTCGGGCGCACAGTTCGTACTCAAACGCGCAGAGTCTGCGCTGAAGGGGAAGTTGTCGGTGGGCGCGCTTTCCGGCTCGCTGACCGGACCGTTGAAGCTCGACAACGTGCACTGGGAGGACCCCGCTAGCGGCGTCGATGTCGAGGTCCGGACAGTTGCCGTCAACATCGCAGCGCTACCGCTGCTGTTGGCACGCGTGCATGTACGATCACTCAACGTGGATGGCGTCAACGTTGCGCTCACCAGCGTTCCCCCGAAACCGGACGAGCGATCCGGCGAATTCTCCCTGAAGTCCCCGGTCGATATCCAACTGGACGCCGCCAAGGTGAGCGACGTGTCCGTGCGGCAGGAAGGCCAGCCTGTGTTCATCGCCGACACTCTGGCACTTGCTGGCGCGTGGACCGGCAACGGTGTCCTGGTGCGGGATCTGGCACTGCGTTCGCCGGACGGGCAAGTCGACCTTCATGGCACGATCGGTGCGCTGCCCGGTTATCCCGGCAATGGCGACGTGACATTCACATGGAACATGTCCGACGTCAAATACGCGGGCGCACTCAAGGCGTCCAGCACTGGCTCGCTAGTGAAGGCCAATGTAGCGCTGACCTCCCCCACGCCGGCCACGCTGATCGCGACCATCGCACAAACGGATGATCTGGACTGGACCGCACAAGTGCAAGTGCCGGCGTTCGATCCCGCGCTATTGCAACCGCCCGAGGCACGCAGTGAGTCGAGCGTCAAAGCACTTGCCCTCGCTCTCACGGGTCGCGGCGACAAGCGCAACGGCACGCTCGCCGGAACAATCGGACTCAACGAGCACAACGTGCGCCTTGAGGAGGCCCGTTATGGGTTGACCGGCCAGACACTGACACTCACGACGTTGAAACTGACCAGTCCCGAGGCGCAAGGCTCGTTCGAAGCGAATGGCATCGTGCAACTGGATGCCGATCCCGTCCTATCCGAAATCAAGGCGCGTTGGACCGGCGTGGAATTGCCGGCCGACCTTGTCGGACAGCCCCTGGCAACGCATGGCAATCTCGCCGCGAGCGGAAGCGCAAAGGCGTACCACGCCGAAGGCGCGCTCGCGCTTGGACCACCGGGCAAGCTCGCCGACATCACCCTGGATATTGATGGCACGCCGGATGTCGTCACGCTGCGCAAGGTCGCGCTGGTGCAGAAAGACGCCAAGGGACGCAGCGGTGGGCTCGACGCGCAGGGCAGCATCACGTTGAAGCCGGCCGTTGGCTGGCAGGTCGAAGCGAAAGCCACTCGTCTGGATCCGGGTGCATTTTTCTCCGACTGGCCAGGCGCGGTGAATTTCGTGCTCGCCACGCAAGGCACGATGACCGATCAGGGGCCCGATGCCACGATCGCGCTCGATGACCTCGGCGGAACGCTGCGCCAGCGCGATCTTTCCGGCAACGCCGATCTGGCCGTGCATCCGGGCTACAAACTAGAGGGAGACGCAATGGTCGCCATTGGCGACAGCCGCGTGACGATCAACGGGCAAAGTGCTGACACGACCGACGCTACGGTCAAGATCATCATCGCCTCGCTCGCCGACTGGCTGCCGGATGCGCAAGGCAGCGTGGATGGCGCATTCGCGATCACCGGCAAGTGGCCGAAACTCAACGTCAAGGGTGGCGCCGATGGCACTGCCATTGCGCTTGGCGGCACGCGCATCGAAAAGTTTCGTTTGAATGCGAATGTGGTGGACATCGAAAAGCCGCACGGCCACCTGGATCTCGAAGCGACCAATGTTCTGAGCGGCGCGCTTGCATTCCGTCAGGTACGCGTCAACGCGGAAGGTGATCAGGCGTCGCACCAGATGACGCTCGACGCGACCGGCGATCCGCTCAGTGCAAAGCTGGCACTCAACGGCGCCATGCAGCGCGGCCAGTGGTCCGGAACGCTCGGCAAGCTCGATCTGGATGTACGCGACGTGCCGCCGTTCCACCTGACGGAATCGGCGCAACTCGCATGGAAGGGGGGGCAGTTCAGTCTGTCTGAAACCTGCCTTGCGGGGGAACGAATGCGTCTGTGCGTCGGTGCCAACAGCGAAGCGAATGGCAGTCTTGCGGCGCACTATCAGCTCGATCACCTGCCGCTGGCTTTGATTGCCGGGCTCGCCGCGCCGGATGCGCCGCTCAAGCTCGAAGGCGAAATCGAGGGACGGGGCAACATCACCCGTACATCCAGCGGCGCATTGAGTGGCACGGCGAACCTGACGTCGACGAACGGCAGCGTCACCTACATCGATGAACCGTCCAAGCCGCTTTTGAGTTACACCGACTTTGCGTTGAAAGCCGACATCGATCCCGCCGTAACGCATGCAACGTTGCACGCCGCCCTGGACCGTGACGGCAAACTTGATGCCGATGTGACGCTCAGTGGCGCAGCGGGACAGCCGCAGGCGCTTGCTGGACGTATCGACGCGCATCTTGGCAGCGTCGCGTTCGTGGAATTGCTGTCGCCCGAGGTCGCCAACGTCAAAGGCACGCTCGCGGCAAACTACACGCTCGCTGGGTCTACTTCAGCTCCGAAGTTTTCAGGCATTCTCAAACTTGCGGATTTCGCAGCGGAAATTCCATCGGCCGGGCTCAAGCTGCATGACGGAGAAGTTACCGCGACTGCGCGCGACGCCGAACACTTCGATATCGACGGCACGCTCGCATCCGGTGATGGCAAGCTCGTGATCGGTGGCAGCGGCGGCATCGCGGGCGGCGAAGCGGCGAGAGTCACTATCAAGGGCGAGAATTTCCTCGCCGCGGATATCCCCGCAGCACGCGTTGTGATTTCGCCAGATGTGGTGATCGAGCGCACGACCGAACGCATCGAGGTTGGCGGCAGCGTCAGTATTCCGAAGGCCAACATCGATCTCGCCAAGTTGCCAGGTGGCGGCGTGAGCTCCGTATCACCGGATGTGGTGGTCGTGGATGAAGAGCAACCCGAGGCCGGCGCGACGCTTCCTGTCGTCGTCAGGGTCACAGTGAAACTCGGCGATGATGTAAAGCTCGCCGGATTCGGTCTCGACGGCAAGGTCGCGGGCGATTTGCGGGTGGCCCAGTTGCCGGGCCGTGCGCCGACCGGTACCGGCACCATCAGTGTCAGTGGTACATACAAGGCCTACGGTCAGGATCTGAAGATTGAAAGCGGTCACCTGCTGTTTGCCGGCACCCCACTCGGCAACCCGGGACTCGACATCAAGGCGGCACGCACGGTCCGCGGTGTGGGCAGTTTTGGCAGCGGCGACATCACCTCCGGACTTCAAATTCGCGGCACGGCGCTGGTACCGGTGCTAACGGTGTATTCCAACCCAACCATGGCCCAGTCCGAGGCGCTTTCGTACATCGTCACGGGTAAACCGCTGTCCGGTCTCAACAGCGGCGAAGGCGCCATGCTCGGTACCGCGGCGCGTGCGCTCGGGACGGCTGGCGGTGATCTGCTTGCCAAGGGTCTCGGCTCACGCTTGGGCATCGATGCAACTGTGAGCGACAGTGCCGCACTCGGCGGTGCTGCGTTCACGGTGGGCAAGTACCTGTCGCCCAAGCTGTACCTGAGCTACGGGGTTGGCGTCTTTGATCCCGGCGAAGTCGTCACCTTGCGTTACATCTTCAACCGCCGTTTCGATTTCGAGGCCGAGAACGCAACGACCGGCAATCGCGCCGGTATCAACTATCGTTACGAGCGCTGAAAACAAACATCATCTACTGAGCCGCGTCGTGGCATGCACCAGCAGATAGGTCCAGGTTGATCGCGTCACTCAGAAGCGCCCGGCAGCCGCGGATCCGAACAGGTGCCGCAGCGGCGCAGTGCGATTGACGATAGCCAGACCGGCGCCGCGTAGCGCCGCAATGGGCGTAAAGCCCGGTGCGAACACACGCTCGATCATGTCGAAGGTGCGGGCTGCAAGCAGGCTTTCGCTGCGCCGTTCGCGTTCGTAGCGGCGCAGGATGTGGCGGGCGCCGAGGTCGGTATTGCGTCGACGTGCTTCGCGCATCACGCGTTGCAAGCGGCGTACGTCGCGCAGCCCGAGGTTCATGCCCTGCCCGGCCAGCGGGTGCACCAGATGCGCGGTATCACCAAGCAGGACGCAACGACCCGCGCCGTAGCGTTGGGCGAGTCGGAGACGCAACGGGAAGGCGGCTCGCGCGGTCGTATCGGTGATCTGGCCAAGCCGGAAATCGAATGCACAGCCGAGTTCCGCGCGAAACGCATCGTCATCCAGCGCAAGAATGCGTGTGGCATCGTCCTCCGGCAGCGACCAGACGACCGAACAGCGACCATCGGAAAGTGGCAGGAATGCAAGCGGCCCGCCCGGCAGGAACCGCTGCCAGGCGGTGTTTTCGTGTGGGCGCCCTGTCGTGACGTGCGCAACCAGGGCCCGCTGATGGTAATCGCGGCCTATAAAGTCGATGCCAAGCTGTTTGCGCACGGAAGAATTGGCACCTTCCGCAGCGATGAGCACCTGTGCTCGCAATCTTGTCCCGTCATCAAGTGTCGCGGTTACGCCATCTTGGCTGTTGTCTACCGTGACAACGTGCGCGGGACAGATGAGACGCACCGCACCGGTACTACGACTCTGTTCGGCTTCTGGCTCATCGGCCGAAGATCCGGGATGGTCATCGAATGCCTGCCACAACGCATACTGGATCAGCCGGTTCTCGACGATGGCACCCAGTGCCGCTTCGCCCTCCTCGGCCGCGTCGAACGTGAGTTCACCGGGCGCGAGCGCATCCCATACACGCATGTAGCGATACGGGGACGCGCGAACTGCAATAATGGTCGGCCAAGCTCCCAGTTCGTCCAGCAGTTCAATCGCATCCGGGGCAAGAGCCACGACGCGCAGGTCCGGCGCATCTTCCACGCTCCACGGTTTTGGCTGGCGGGCTTCGATCAGAGCGACATGCAATCCGTCGCGTGCAAGTGCCAGTGCGGCAGCACTGCCCATGACGCCACCCCCGACGACGATCACATCGAGGTCGCCGCGCCGAGGTTTCATGCCTTGCTCCGTGATGACGACGAACTCGCGCGACCGCCGGGTAGTGGGTGCAGGGCGAGCGTCGGGCTGTCACCACGAAAGCCCATGCCGCGCAGAGCAAAACGTCTTTTTAGTGGTGTTATGCGATCGAGCATGTGGAAGCCGAACGAACGCACCAGTCGAATCGGTAGTACTTCGCTCCCCATCAATCGCACCAGATCATCGCTGAAGGACGTCGTCGCATCCCGGTCGCTGCGACGCCGTTCGGCGTAGCTCGCCAGCAGCTCGAGCGCGCCGGGATCGGATTTGTCCCGCGCCGCTTCATCGAGCAATTCGGCAAGCATCAGCGCATCGCGGAGGCCGAGATTGAAACCCTGCGCCCCGATCGGATGGATGGTCTGTGCGGCATTGCCGACCAGTGCGACGCGCGGGCCAACGAGCGTATCGGCGAGCACGCGTGTAATGGGATACGGCTTGCGCCTTCCCGGCTGTGAAAGCCGACCCACGCGATAGCCAAACCGATCGTGCACGAAGGCGATGAACGCATCGTCATCCAGTCCAGCAACCTGATCGGCTTGCGTGGAAGGCACGGTCAATGCGAGGCCAACGCGTCCATTGGCCAATTGCAGCACCGCCACCGGGCCACTGTCGGTAAAGCGCTCGAACGCGGTACCGTCGAGGCTTCTTTCAGCTTTCAGCGTGGTGACGATGATGCTCTGTCCGTAGTCCTCACGCCGTGTGCCAATACCGAACACGCTACGCACGAACGATTCCGTACCATCGGCTGCGACGACCAGACGTGCGTCCACTTGGCGCTCACCCGATTCGGTACGCAGGGTCACGTGGTTGCAGGCCTCGCCCGCTTGCACCGCAACAACACTCGCGGGCACGATACGTTCGAGATCAGGACAGGATTCGAGCCGTGCCAGCAGCGCATTGCCGAGTTCGCGCGCGGGAAGCACGGCTCCGAACGTGGTCGCGTCCAGTTGCGCAGCATCGAGGCGCACAGCACCGAAATCACCGCGTCGTGAAACATGGATCCGCCGGATCGGCGCGGCCAGGTTGCCGACGAGCGTCCACACGCCGAGTGCGGTGAGCGCATTGACGCTGGCACGAGCGAGGGCGAGATTGCGTTCATCGACGCTCGCCTCGTGATCGGGTTCGGCCGCGCGTGCCTCCACCAGCACGACGTCGAGGCCACTCTGATCAAGCGCGATCGCGAGGCTGGAACCCACCAGACCGCTGCCGACAATCAGCACATCACATGGGTCGGAACGGTCACGTAGCGTCTGCATGCGCCCATGATAACCGCGCGGCTACCCAGATGCCGTTACAATGGGTCCGAGCAATCCCGGAGTTCGATCATGAGTCTTTCCACAGCACAACGCACAGGCATCCTGTTGATCCTCGCATTCGTCATGCTGCTGACGCGCATCAACCATTTCGCACCATTGCCGGATGCGTCTTGGGCGGTGTTCTTCGTGGCAGGTTTCTATTTGCGCCGTCAGTTGTTGTGGGTGTTTCCGTTGCTGCTTGGCGAAGCGGTGCTTATCGATTACTTCGTGATTACCAGCCAGGGCACCGTATTCTGGCAGGCGTACTGCATGTCGCCGGCCTACTGGGTGCTGCTCGCGGCCTACGCGATCATGGGTGGCGGCGGCGCCCTGCTCGAACGTCTCTACAGTGGCCTGAACACCCGTACGTTGGCGGGATTCGCCGCCATCGCGTTTCTATCCGTGAGCGCGTTCTACCTCGTGTCCAACGGCAGCTTCTACTGGTTGTCCGACAGCGTACCGCTGCCACGCAGTTCCGCAGCCTGGGCCCAGAACCTCACCGACTGGTATCTACCGTATCTGCGCACCAACGCCGTGTATCTCGTTTTTTCAGCAGCGATGCATGTCCTGGTTGTGCTGATGGCGCGTGGTATGCAGGCACCATCCGGCCAGCGCGCACAGCGTTAACGTGGGTAACCGGCTCTCGAAGATCTATACGCGTACCGGCGACGACGGGACTACCGGGCTTGGTGACGGGTCGCGGGTCGCGAAGGATTCGACGCGGGTCGCCGCCTACGGAACAACTGATGAGCTTAATTCGGCGATCGGCATGGTGCTGGCGTGCGAGGTTCCCGCGCGCGTTCGCGAAGTGCTGACTCAGGCGCAGCACGACCTTTTCGATCTCGGTGGCGAACTGTGCATTCCCGGCATGGAAATGATTCACGACGCCGACGTCACGCGGCTGGAAAATGTCCTTGACGAGTTCAACCAGGATCTGCCGGTACTCAAGGAGTTCATCCTCCCGGGTGGCGGCATGGCTGCCGCGCATTGCCATCTGGCGCGCACCATCTGTCGGCGCGCGGAACGAGGAACCGTGACACTCGCGCGCGAAGAGACCGTGCGGCCCGAGGCAGTCCGCTACCTCAATCGCCTGTCGGATCTTTTGTTCGTGATCGCACGCGTGCTGGCGCGGGCCAGTGGCCATGGCGAAGTACTCTGGCAGCATGAGCGACGCAAGAGAGAATGATCCGGTGATGTGGATTGCACACAGCGCATTCATCCCGCATCGCGTTGCCGGCTTCGCAAACCCGATTCTCCAACCAACCGATTCACCATGTCAGTGATTGTCTACACGCATCCGGACTGCCTGTTGCATGCGCCTGGCAGCGGACATCCGGAAAGCCCCGCGCGCCTGACGGCCGTACTTTCCGCGCTGGATGAAGAGCGGTTTGTGGACGTACCGCGGATCGACGCACCGAAGGCCACCCGCGAGCAGTTGGCCCGCGTGCACGCGCAGGCGCTGCTCGCCGAAGTGCTGGATACGCCGACGCCGGACGAAGGTCGACGACTGGATCCCGACACCGTAATGTCGCGCGATTCGGCAAACGCGGCACTGCGCGCGGCGGGTGCCGTTTGCGCTGCGGTTGACAACGTGTTTTCCGGCAAGGCCCGACGCGCATTCTGCGCAGTGCGCCCTCCGGGCCACCACGCGACGCGCGACACCGCAATGGGCTTTTGCCTGTTCAACAATATTGCGATCGGTGCCGCACACGCACTCGCAACCCAGGCAATCGAGCGCGTCGCGATCATGGATTTCGACGTGCATCATGGCAACGGCAGCCAGGATATCTTCTGGTCGGACGCGCGCGTGCTGTATGCGAGTACCCACCAGCAGCCGCTTTATCCGGGAACGGGCGATAGCGAGGAAACAGGTGTTGGCAACATCGTCAACGCAACGCTGCCGCCGATGTCCAGGTCGGACACGTTCCGGGCGGTCTGCAAAGATATCATTCTGCCTGCGATCGACGCTTTCCGGCCGCAACTCTTGATGATTTCCGCCGGGTTCGACGCACACCACAGCGACCCGCTCGCACAGTTACAACTCGAAACTGCCGATTACGCATGGATCACCGCACGTCTAGTCGAAATCGCGGACCGCCACGCGGATGGTCGGGTGGTGTCGAGTCTGGAGGGCGGTTACGATCTCGCCGCGCTGCGTGACTGCACGGCTGCCCACCTTGATGGACTGATGCACACATGAAGACGCCATTTTGCCACACCTGAAAGCGACTGGCATCACGCCCTCGCAACGCAGTATTTGCCGTAACGCACGAGTTTCGGCAAGCTACGCGTCCTGCCCGACAAGACCCCTGCTGTGAGCCGAACTCCGAACCCGACCTTGTCTTGCCGGTACCTGCCCGCAGTGATCGCCCTCTTGCTGGGCGCAACCTGGGTCCATGCCGACGAGGTTGCCGGTCCGGGCTGCCCCATCGGACTGGCTCGCTGCCCCGAGAAGCCACCTGATTTCTCGATGTGCAAACGCAACGATCTGTTCGACTTCTACATCTCCGGCCTGCCAACCTCGGGCGACCGCAATGCGGCGGAGACGGATTTTCACGCCAACACGATCCGGTCGCGAGACAGGACTTCCACTATCTTCACCGGCGATGCCGAGATCCTGCGCCTCGACCAGCTGTTGCGTGCCGACACGATCAGCTATGACAGCGAAACCACGCGCTACGAAGCCGACGGCAACGTGCGTTACCAGGATCGCAGCATGCTGCTTTCGGCAGACAATGCCCAAGGGAGCACAGAACCCCAGAAGGGCACGCTCACCAATGCCCGTTACCAGCTGCTGTCCTCGCGCGGCAACGGTCATGCTGCCAGCGTGGACGTCAGCGACGCCGACCATGCCAAACTGACACAACCCACGTTCAGCACCTGCAATCTCGGCGATCCGCAATGGGAGATCCGTGCAGGCGACATGCAGCTCGATCAGGCGGAAGGTATCGGGCGCGCCCACGATGTCACATTTCGCATCGGAGACGTGCCGGTGTTCTGGCTACCGTATGCGCGGTTTCCGCTTGATGATCGGCGCGTCACCGGATTCCTGTTCCCGTCGGTCGGATATAGCAACAATCGCGGTTTTGATGTCACCACGCCGTACTACCTAAACCTCGCGCCCAACTACGATGCGACGCTCTATCCGCGTTACATGAGCGAGCGCGGCCTGATGCTCGGCGGTGAATTTCGCTATCTCGTCCCCGGCAGCAGTGGCAGCGTGGAGTTCACCGGGCTGCTCAATGACCGGAAATCACATCGCGATCGTGGCTCGTTCCGCTGGCAGGACTGGACGCGTTTCAGCCAGAACTGGGGTGCGACGGTCAATCTCAACCGCGTATCGGATGACCATTATTTCGAGGATTTCGGACGCGGACTGTACGACAGCGCGACCAGCCTGCTGCCATCGAGTGCCTATTTGAACGGACGCGGTACTTGGTGGACGGCGCGCGTAGGCGGTGATGCGTACCAAGTCACCGACCCGACGCTACCCAACAGCGTCGAACCGTATCGGCGCCTCCCCCGCGCTACATTCAATGGCAATCAGAACCTGCTAGGCGGTCTCCAAGGCGGCATCGATTCGGAATTCGTCGCGTTTTCCAAGGACAGTGCGCTCGACGGACAGCGCCTGGATCTGTATCCGTACCTTGCCTATCCGCTTGAAACGGCATCGTATTTCGTACGCCCGCAACTCGGTTACCGGTACACGACCTATGCACTGGATCGTGACGACCGGTCGAGTCCCACGCGCGGCGTGCCGATCTTCAGCGTGGATGCCGGGCTCAGTTTCGAGCGCAGCATGGCGCTCGGCAGCCGTGGCTTCACGCAGACGCTGGAGCCGCGCATCTACTACCTGCGCGTTCCGTACCGAAACCAGGAGGATCTGCCGGTCTTCGACACCCAGGAAATCCCGTTCAGTTTTGGCGAACTTTTTCGCAGCAACCGCTTTGTCGGCGCCGATCGGCAGATGGATGCGAACAACCTGACTCTGGCGCTTACGTCGCGCCTTCTCGAAGACGCGACCGGTGAGGAACGCGTTTCCGCAAGTATCGGGCAGATCCGCTATTTCGACGATCAGCGCGTGCAATTGCCGAATCGATCGACAACTAATTTCAGTGGCTCGACTTACGCCGCGGGCTTGGACCTGCATCTCAGCCAGCGCTGGCGCCTGACCCTTGATCAGCAGTGGAATCCGAACACAGATCGTACCGACCTCGCCTCGATCGGACTGCAGAACCGATTCGGCAGTGACGGGGTGGTCAATCTTGCCTATCGCTTCCGCCGCGATCTTCTCGAATACGTGGACGCATCGATTCTGTTGCCGATCGCGCCCGGCTGGCGTCTGATTGCGCGCGAGAACTATTCACTGCGCGACCGCGCCACGCTGGAAGGATTCATCGGCATCGAACACGACACCTGCTGCATCGCCTGGCGTGTAATGGCCCGCCACTGGGTGCGCAACACGCAAGGCGAATCGGACAATGCGCTGTATTTCGAGGTCGAATTCAAGGGCATCGGCTCGTTCGGACGCAAGTCCGGCGACTTCCTGCGTCGTGGTATTCTTGGCTATCAGTAAACCCCATCGGTCCCCATGAAAAATCTTTTCCGTATTTTCCTCGTCGCGGCGTTGCTTGGCGCCACCTACTCGGTCGCGTTGGCGCAGATTCTGCCGATCGAACCTCTCGACCGCATTGTCGCGATTGCCGACGAAGATGTCGTGCTGCAGAGCGAACTCGATCGTGCCGTCAACAACGTGCTTGTGCAGTATGCGCAGAACCCCGAGCGCCTTCCGCCGCGCGATGCGCTGGAACACCAGGTATTGCAACGCCTGATCATGCAGAAGCTGCAGCTTGCCCGCGCCGAAAGCAGCGGCATCAAGGTTTCCGATGCCGAAGTCGACAAAATGATGGGTGATATCGCACGCGAGAATCATCTTGAGCTCAGCCAGTTGCGTGGCGCGCTGGAACAGCAGGGCCTTGATTACGCGACATTCCGCAAGGGCATCCATGATCAACTGGCCACCCAGCAACTTCGCCAGGGGATTCTGCAGGGTCGTGTGCATGTAACCGATGCGGAAATCGACAACCTGCTCAAGAAAGGCGACATGCACACCGGACAACTGCACCTTGCGCACATCCTGATCGCGCTGCCCGATGGTGCCACCCCGGACCGGATCGAAAAGACTCACGAGAAGGCCGAAGACGTGCGCCGTCAGGTCCTGGGCGGCCTGGATTTCTCCGCAGCCGCGATCCGCTATTCCGATGCACAGAATGCGCTCGAGGGTGGCGACCTTGGCTGGCGCGGTTACGACGAAGTGCCACCCGCATTCGCCGATGCCGCACAATCACTGTCCGACGGTGAGGTATCACCGGTGCTGCGCGGCCCCAACGGCTTTCACCTGATCAAGTTGATGGGCAGGCGCGATACCGGCACGCGCATGGTCACCGAGTATCACGCACGTCACATCATGATCAAGCCGTCCGAGTTGGTGACCAACCAAGAAGCACACCAGAAGATCGAGACGATCCGCAGCCGCATCGAAGCCGGCGAGGATTTCGCCAAACTCGCCAAGGAGTTCTCCAACGATCCGGTCAGTGCCAACATCGGTGGCGATATGGGCTGGTTCAGCGCAGGCGCTTACGGAAAGCGCATAGACGACGTACTCGCATCGCTCAGCGAAAACCAGGTGTCGCAACCGTTCGAGACCCAGGGCGGCGGTTGGCACATCATGCAACTGCTCGGGTCGCGCCAGGAGGATCGGACCGAAGACGCGACCCGCGAACAGGCACGCCAGGCAATTGCCAACCGCAAGGCCGATGAGGAATACGAAAGCTTCCTGCGCCAGATGCGTGGTGAGTCGTATGTTGAAATTCGCCTGCCGGGCAATCCGAACGTGCCCCAACCCTGATTCAGTGTGGGCTGAGCACATGCGGCCACGCCTCGCGCTGACCGCCGGCGAACCGGCAGGGATCGGCGCGGAGTTGCTCGTTCGTCTCGCTGCAAGTCGCCCGCAAGCCGAACTCGTGGCGATCGTCGATCCCGACCTGATCGCCGACACGGCGCGGCGCATGAATGTACCGCTCGCACTGTTGATCGGTACCCAAGCGTCTTCGCCGCCGCGTGAGGCGGCTGACCTGCCCGTCCTGCGCGTCGATCCGGTCAAGATCGCAGTGCCCGCGCATCCGGGGCAACTCGATGCGCGCAATGTCCGCTACGTGCTGCAAACCCTGAAGCGCGCTGTCGAGGGCGCGATGCGTGGCGAGTTCGATGCGATCGTTACCGCACCGCTGCAAAAATCCATCATCAACGACGCCGGCATACCGTTTACCGGGCACACCGAGTTCTTCGCCGAAATGGCCGGCTGCGAGGTGGTCATGATGCTGATCGCAGGATCGCTGCGCGTCGCGCTCGCCACCACGCACCTGCCGCTCGCAAAGGTTCCGGCTGCGATCACCAGGAAGACCATCATGCGCAGCCTGCGCATCCTGCATCATGAGCTGCAGTTTCGATTCGGCATTACGCAGCCGCGTATCGGCGTTCTCGGGCTGAACCCGCATGCTGGCGAAAGCGGCCATCTGGGTCACGAGGAGATCGACACCATCATCCCCGCGCTGGACGCATTGCGCGCCGAGGGTATGTTGCTCACCGGTCCGCTGCCCGCCGATACCGCCATGGTGCCGGCCCAGCGCGCACGATTCGATGTCATATTCGCGATGTACCACGATCAGGGATTGCCGGTCCTCAAGGCACTTGGATTCGGCCATGCAGTAAACGTCACGCTGGGCCTGCCCTACATCCGCACCTCGGTCGATCATGGCACCGCGCTGGATCTGGCCGGCACAGGGCGCGCCGACCCGTCCAGCCTGATCGCGGCGACGCAGCTTGCGATCGATCTCGCGGCACGTGCGGCCTAACGCGTCCCTCATGCCATCCCACCGGCACGGTTCAAGACATGCCCACAAGAAACGCTTTGGCCAGCACTTTCTTCGTGACGCCGCCATCGTGCAGCGTATCGTGCGCGCGATCGGGCCCAGGCCCGGCGATCGCATCGTGGAAATCGGACCCGGTGACGGCGCCCTGACGATCCCCCTGTTGCGCGAAATGGGACGGCTGACCGTGATCGAGCTCGATCGCGACCTGCTGCCGCGCCTCGCCGTGCTCGCGGGCGATGACGGGGTTCTGGAGGTCATCAACGCCGACGTTCTGGATGTGGACCTCACCGCGCTCGCCGACGGCAGCCCCCTGCGCGTTGTCGGTAACCTGCCGTACAATATCTCCACGCCCATCCTGTTCCATTGCATCACCCATATCGACGCCATCCGCGACATGCATTTCATGCTGCAGCGGGAAGTCGTCGAGCGCATGGCCGCCGAACCCGGCAGCAGGACCTACGGACGCCTGTCGGTGATGCTGCAACTGGTGTGCGAAGTCGATGCGCTGCTGGCTGTGCCGGCGAGCGCATTCGAGCCACCACCGAAAGTGGAATCGGCCGTAGTCCGCTTGACGCCGCGACCCGCCGCTGACCGGCCCACTCACGAGGAAGGCGAGTGCATCGCGCGCATCGTGCGCGCGGCGTTCGGGCAGCGCCGCAAGACGCTCTCCAACGCGTTGCGCGATGTCATCAGCAACGAGGCCATGGTTTCCGCTGGAATCGATCCCGGCAACCGTGCGGAGCAGCTCGCACCGCGCGACTATGTGGCGCTCGCAACGACTTGCCGCGACGAAATGCAGGCGCCACCGGCCGACCCGAACTGGTAAAATCGGAGGAATCGCGCAACAGGGCTCCTTGCCCGATGCTGCCGGCTCCCGGACAATTGCGCCATGACTGCCAGAAAGCCGTACGATATCGCCATCGACGTGGTAACCCACTTCGTTCAGGACCAGTCCGCGCCAGCGGACAATCGCTACGTCTTTGCGTACACGATCAAGATCGAGAACCGCGGCGCAATTGGCGCACGCCTTCTGACGCGGCACTGGGTCATAACCGACAGCAACGGCACCGTGCGGCAGGTGCGCGGCGATGGCGTGATTGGAGAGCAGCCCTGGGTACGCCCGGGCGATGATTACGAGTACACCTCGGCCGCTGTGCTGGAAACGCCAGTTGGCACGATGCGTGGCAGTTACCAGATGATCGCCGACGATGGCACCGAGTTCGACGCGCATGTACCCTCTTTCGTCCTGTCGATCCCACGGACGCTGCACTGATGGCGATCTGGGCCATTGGTGACGTCCAGGGGTGCGACGACGAACTGGCCCAGTTGATCGAAAAACTCGATTTCGATGCGGATCGCGACCAACTATGGTTCTGCGGCGACCTCGTCAATCGTGGTGGTCAGTCGCTCGCAGTGCTGCGCCGCGTCAGGACACTCGGCGAGCGCGCCATCGTCGTTCTCGGCAATCACGATCTGTCGCTGCTGGCGATTGCCGAGCGCAAGGAGCACGAGCAGGCGCGCGTCAACGCCGACTTGCGAGAGGTGCTGTTTGCCGACGACCGCGATGAACTTCTGGACTGGCTGCGACATCAGCGCATGCTGCATGTCGATCGCAACGCCGGATTCGCGATGGTGCATGCGGGCCTGTTCCCGCAATGGACGATTGCGGATGCGAAGAGCGCGGCGCAAGAGATCGAGTCCCATCTGCGCGACGAGCAGGCGCGCAAGCGTCTGCTGCGGCACATGTTCGGCAACAAGCCCGATACGTGGAATCCGAAGACGCGCGGCCTGGACCGGCTGCGCGCCAGCATCAACGCACTGACGCGCATGCGCTTTTGTGATGTGCGCGGCCGTATCGCATTCGCTGAAAAGGGCCCGCCGGGTACGCAGCGACCGGGGCTGTATCCGTGGTTCGCGGTTCCGGGTCACCAACCGCGCGATCTGCGCATCGTGTGCGGGCACTGGTCAGCACTCGGACTGTTCGCCGGTCTTGGCATATACGCGCTCGATACGGGCTGCGTCTGGGGTGGCTCACTGACTGCGCTGCGCATCGACAGCGACATGCCGAGCGTGGTCGCGGTCAAGTCCACGCGCGCGCCGGAACCGGTCAAGACAGCACAATCCCAGTCACGCTCACGATCACGCGGCGGCCGCCGCCGTCAATCGCCGCGGCGTTTATAATCCACGAAGCGGAACGCGAAGGCGTGACGCGCGTCGGCAGCGTGTGATTCGGCCCACGTCTGCTGCCAATCGGCGGGATCGAACGCGGGAAAGAATGCGTCGGCGTCGGCGGTTGTCGTATCCACCAGTGTCAACGCCATATGTGTCGCCATTGGAAGGGCCATCGCGTAGATTTCGCCACCACCAATGACGGCCAGATCCTCGCCATTCGCCGCCTCGATCGCGTCGGCCAGTGAATGCACGATGCGCTGACCCGGATAAGGGGCGTCGCTGCCGCGCGACATCACCAGATTCTCTCGCCCCGGCAACGCGCGGCCGATCGCCTGCGCGGTGCGGCGACCCATCAGCACCGGCTTGCCCAGTGTCAGCGCCTTGAAACGCTTGAGATCATCCGGTAGGTGCCACGGCATCGCGGCATCGCGGCCGATCGCCGAGGTGCGGTCCAGTGCGGCAACAAGGGTTATCTTCATTCGCGTATTCTGACGAACGGCGGCCATTCTGTCAGTTTCAGATCATGACGATCGACTACCCCGGCGCCGCCGCATACCTTCAGCGCACAAAAGACTGCACTATCAAACCGCAACCGGCGCCTTGATCGGCGGGTACGGCGCGTAGCCTTCGATCGCGACATCCTCGAAGCGGAAGTTGAACAGCGAAACCACACCCGGATTGAGACGCAGGATCGGCAATGGCCGCGGTTCACGCGCAAGCTGCTCGCGCGCCTGTTCGAAATGGTTCGAATAAAGGTGTGCGTCGCCGAGCGTGTGCACGAAGTCGCCCAGCTCGAGTCCGCTGACCTGCGCGACCATGTGCGTCAGCAAAGCGTAGCTCGCGATGTTGAACGGCACGCCGAGAAAGATGTCGCCCGACCGCTGGTAAAGCTGACAGGACAGCCGCCCCCCCGCGATATAGAACTGGAACATCGTGTGACACGGTTGCAACGCCATGTCCTCGAGATCGGCGACATTCCACGCGCTGACGATCAGCCGGCGCG
>CAJDWV010000029.1_pt1 | contig 19464 bp, 16 predicted proteins | sample 7391731 | NCBI WGS metagenome assembly CAJDWV01 (sample SAMEA7055746, study PRJEB34461) | soil metagenome | biome: terrestrial ecosystem; feature: Peninsula; material: soil | place: Antarctica | collected 2016
GCTTATCAGGAGCTGGTGGATGAAAACCTGGTGGAAAAACGGAGGGGCCTTGGCATGTACGTCAACGACGGGGCGCGCGAAGCCCTGCTGAAATCCGAACGCGAACACTTTCTCAACGAGGAATGGCCTCTGCTGCGCGCGCGCCTTGCGCGCCTCGGTATCGGCATCCAAGAGCTCATGGCCGATAGCGCACGAAACAAGGAGAAAACCCGATGAATGCAATCGTCCACGCGCACAACCTGAGCAAGGCTTATCCGGGTACGAAGGCTCTGGATGGCATCGACCTTACGATCGAATCCGGACGCATCGTCGGACTGATCGGGCCCAACGGCGCAGGCAAGACCACAGCGCTCAAGGCCATCCTCGGTCTCACCGATTACGACGGCGAGCTTTCGGTGCTCGGCTTCGATCCCCGCCGTCAGCGCGCCGAACTCATGCAACAGGTGTGCTTCATCGCCGATGTAGCAGTGTTGCCGCGCTGGATGCGCGTAAGGGAAGCCATCGATTTCGTGGCCGGCGTGCACCCGCGCTTTTCGCGCGAACGTTGCGAAGCGTTTCTCGCGCCGACCCGTATCAAACCGAAGATGCGCGTTCGCGAGCTCAGCAAGGGCATGATCGTGCAGTTGCATCTGGCGCTGGTCATGGCCATCGATGCACGCCTGCTGGTACTCGACGAGCCGACGCTCGGCCTCGACATCCTGTACCGCAAATCGTTCTACGAGGCGCTGCTCAACGATTACTTTGATGAGAACAAGACGATCATCGTGACCACGCATCAGGTCGAGGAAGTCGAAAACATCCTTACCGACCTGATCTTCATTCGTGACGGCAAGATCGCACTGGCAGCCACCATGGATCAGGTCGGCGAACGTTTCGCGGAAGTCATGGTGAATCCGGATCACGTCGAAGCCGCACGCGCATTACGTCCGATCGGCGAGCGCCAAGTGTTCGGCAAATCCATTTTCCTGTTCGACGGTATCGATGCGGCGCGCCTCGAAGCGCTCGGCGAACTGCGCCGACCGAGTATTGCCGATCTGTTTGTCGCGACGATGAAAGGAACCTACCAATGAACAATATCCTGTGGCTCGTCCGCCGCGAATACTGGGAACACCGCGGTGGTTTTCTGTGGACTCCGGTATGGATCGCCGGCGCCATCCTCGCGATCAGCGTGATAGGCATCATCACTGCGGAGATACTCGGTGCGCGCGCAAGCATGCACATCAACTTCGGCATGTCGATGGATTCGCTGGCCGCGAGCCTCAGTGGCCACGACCTCGCACAGGCCGGCAACGCACTCGACATGATGCAGCTCAGCTTCCTGACTTCGATTTCGATCGGGTTGTTCTTCGTGCTGTTTTTCTACCTGCTCGGGGCGCTCTACGATGATCGACGTGACCGCAGCGTACTGTTCTGGAAGTCGTTGCCGATTACCGATAGCGCAACGGTCCTGTCCAAGGTGCTGGCTGCAGCGATTGTCGCTCCAGTCCTGGCGCTCGTGATCGGCACGCTCGCCTACCTCGTGTTCCTGCTGTTGGTGGTGCTGTGGGGCGCCGTGCATGGCATCAACACGCTGCCCGCGATCGCCGCGGCTCATCCGCTCGGCATGTTTGCCTGGATGGTCGCGATCATTCCACTCAACGCATTATGGGCGTTGCCGACCATCGGCTGGCTGCTCATGTGGTCGGCGTGGGCGCGCAGCAAGCCGTTCATGTGGGCAGTGCTGTTGCCGGTCGTTGCGGCGATCGTCGTTGCGGCGATCGGGATCGGCTGGCTGCGATTGCTCGGCGTGCCGTTGGTGTCGGACATGACCTGGCTCCGCACCGTGCTCGAACGCCTGCTGGTCAGCGTCTGGCCGGGTACGTGGATCGCACAAATGACGCTCGGCAGTCGCGGCCCGAAGATCGCGTTCGATGAGGGCCACGTGATGCAGGCGCTTTCACCCGGCAACACGTGGTCGCTGCTGGGGTCTGCAAACCTGTGGGTCGGCGTAATCGTCGGTGCGGTACTGATCGGCGTCGCGATCTGGCTGCGTGGTCGTCGCATCGAGACGAACAGTTGACGAGGTGCACAATTGATTGGAGTCCCCAGGGACGGGGACGTTCGATCATCCCTTTGCTTTTTCTGAAGAGATTTCAATGGCCATTTCCCGCATCTTCATAGGCATCCTGATCATTGCGCCAATACTTTCAGCCTGCAGTCCGAGTGATCGGGGCGAGGTGGTGGTCAACCGAATCACCATGGGTGACAACGAGATCCACGTACACGCCCCCGACACCCCCGATGCGACGATAAGCCGCGATGGATATCTGCGCATCGGCAATCGCGAGATCGCGCTTTCTGCATCACAGAAATCCCTGTTGCAGCGCTACTACAACGATGCCGTGCAGATGCGTTCCGATCGCAAGGATGTCGCTCTCGCTGGTGCGAAGATCGGCGGCGCCGCAATCAGCACCGTGCTCACCCGCCTGTTTGGCGGCGAGCCCGACAAGAAGAAACTGGAAGCAGGCAGCGCGGAGATACAGCAGAAAGTCGTGGTGCTATGCGATCGGCTTGCCGACCTCGACGCCACGCAGCGTCAGGCAGGCGAATCCATCCCCGCGTTCAAGCCCTACGCTGATATCAAGTTTGGCGATTGCCGCATGGACCGCGGCGATTCGCAACAATAGGCGCTTCAAACTACCTGCGGCCAAACGGAAGCCAGTACCACGGCATTGTAGAACCCATGGGCGACGATGCAGGCGATGAGTGAACGTGTTCGCCACCACAGCAGGCCCAGCACCAGACCGGCCGTGAAAAGTACGACCCACTCCAGAATGCTCTGCGGCAGGTGAGCGGCCACGAACGCGCCCGTGCTGAGCACCAAGGCGGCCCAGGCAGGTAAATCGCGGCCCAATCGCTCCAACAGCCACGCCCTGAAAACGAACTCTTCGAAAATCGGCGCGCCGATGACCATCAGCGGCACCAGGGCAAGAAGTTCCGGCGTCGTCGCCGGTAGAAGTACCGGCACATCCTTTGAAACCCCGACGGCGACCGCGATCGACCCTGAAGCCAGCACCGCAAGGCTGACTACCGCCCCGCCCGCGACACCCCAGGAGAGCGCTCCTCGTAGACTCACGTTCGGGCTCCAATCCGACCAGTTCACGCGAAACGGGCGGCCGCCACGGCGCGAGCGCCAGATCAGGACAAGAATCACCGGTGCGATCACGCTCTGCCCGGCGGAGACAGAAAGCGTCCCCGAGCTGCTCGTTATCGCAGATGTCCGACTGCAAACGGCTCCGAGGCCGGCCTCGTGGGCTCGCCGAATGATCGCGTCGTCGATGTCTCTGCCACGCCAGAACCTCGCGTGTATCGACGTGTTCAACAGTACCGACGCAGTACCGCACTCGGATGGTGCCCCGGCGTCTCCTTCAAGCACAGTTACCGCCAGGTCGATCCCTGGGTACCTGCGTTCAGAATCGCTGATTCTGTTGCGGACCTCATCCAGGCTGATGTCAGTGTCGCCGCGCACGAAGTACGTGGAGAACTCGAATTTGTAGGGAAGAACCACAGCAGACAAAGAGCCAAGGATCATCGCCACGACAACGCAGAACCAGGCAAGCCCGAATGCGCCCGCCAGCTTCTTCAACCATTCCTTGTCCAGCATTCCCGATTTCTCTTGTAGTGCGTGTTCACAGCTGCTGATCGCTCCGGGGCGAGTTCACTATTCCCCGTGAATCCCGCCCTTGGTCAGCGTCATCGGATCCAGCAGTTTCTGCAACTCGGCTTTTGACAGCCCCGTGGTTTCCATCGTGGTTTCCATTGCGACATCCAGGATCGGTCGCTTTTCCTTGTAGGCCTGCTTGGCAGTCGCCGCGCCCTTCTCGTAGCCGATTACGGGATTGAGCGCGGTCACGAGGATCGGGTTCTTGTCGAGTGCTTCGCGGATGTGTTCCTTGTTCACGGTGAAACCGGCAATCGACTGGTCGGCGAGTGCGCGCGATGCGTTCGCGAGGATGCCGATCGATTGCAGCAAGTTATAGGCGATAACCGGCAGCATGACGTTGAGCTGGAAATTTCCGGCTTGTCCGCCGATCGTGATGGTTGCGTCGTTGCCGATCACTTGCGCAGCAACCATCGCGACAGCTTCGGGAATGACCGGATTGACCTTGCCGGGCATGATCGAGGAGCCGGGCTGCAGAGCGGGCAACTCGATCTCACCGAGTCCTGCTAGTGGTCCGGAGTTCATCCAGCGTAGGTCATTGGCGATCTTGGTCAGCGCAACGGCCAGCGTCTTCAACTGGCCGGACAGTTCCACGGCCGCATCCTGCGAGGAAATGCCCTCGAAATAATTCGTCGATGACTCGAACTTCGCGCCGGTCATGCGTTTCAGCTCCGCGGCGACGGCCGGACCGAACTTTGGATCGGCGTTGATGCCGGTACCAACCGCGGTGCCGCCCTGCGATAGCCGGCGCATGCGCTTGAGCGCATCTTCGATCCGCTCCACGCAGGAGCCGATCTGCGCGGACCAGCCCGACAGTTCCTGACCGAAGGTGACCGGCATTGCGTCCATGAGATGCGTGCGACCGGTCTTGGCAACGTTCTTCAGTTCGCGCGAGCGACGGTCGATCACCTTGCGCAGATGCTTCAGGGCCGGCAACAACTGCTCGCTGGTCGCCAACGTCGCGCTGACATGGATTGCCGTCGGGATCACATCGTTGGAGCTCTGGCCGTAATTGACGTGATCGTTGGGGTGGACCTTGCCACCCGATTTGGCGGCCAGATGCGCGATCACCTCATTCGCGTTCATGTTGGAACTGGTGCCCGAGCCGGTCTGGAACACATCGATCGGAAACTGGTCATCAACTTCGCCAGCGGCAACCCGGTCGGCGGCACGGCGGATCGCCTGAGCGCGATTTTTCGACAGATGACCGAGCGTGAGATTGGCTTCGGCAGCAGCCGCCTTGATTAGGCCGAGCGCGCGGATGAACTCTCGCGGCATGCGCAGACCGGATATCGGAAAATTGTCGACCGCGCGCTGGGTCTGGGCACCGTACAGCGCATCGGTGGGTACCCGAAGTTCTCCCATGCTGTCGTGCTCGGTTCGATAATCGGTCATGGAACGCTCCTGCTCTGGTGGCGAAAGACCGCAATTATAGCGATGCACACTCCAATCCCCGACCGTGCATAACGGCACGCTGCACTTTGCGCATCAGCGTGGCAAACTGCAGCAGGCTTGGGCGGAACACGGAACCGCCTGAATATTCCAGTCACGCAAACCCGAGGGGACGGGCATGCTTCGACTCGCAACACTTCTCCTGCTGCCCGCGGCCCTGTTCTGCGTGGCCCCAACACGTGCGGCGCCACCACCGGCGCTGCCGCAGTTCACCACGCTGACCGTCGCCGACGGGCTTCCGTCAACGGCGGTGTATCGCATCGCGCAGGACCACGATGGATTTATCTGGATCGGAAGTCACGATGGACTTGCTCGCGATGACGGCGTGGCTTTCCGTATCTACCGGCATGATCCGGAAGATCCGCGCTCACTGTCATCCAACGATGTCGAGGCACTGCTGATCGACAGCCAAGGTCGCGTCTGGTGCGGAGGCGAAGCATCCGGCCTCAATCGCCTGGAGCCTGACGGCAACGGCTTCCGCCATTGGCGGCATGTCGCAAACGACGCCAGCACGCTGCCCAGCGACGACATCTGGGCGCTTGCCGAAGACGGGAGGGGAACGGTCTGGGTCGGTACGGCTCTCGGCGGTCTCGGGGCGATCAGTCTGGACGAGAAGTTCAGGCGCTTCGAACACGACCCGGACGATGCGACCTCGCTGCGCTCGAACAACGTCGTCGCACTGCATGTCGGCGAAGGCGACCGGCTGTGGATCGGTACCGACAGCGGGCTTGACGTGCGCGAGCCCGACGGTCGCATCATGCACGTGGCATTGCCGCCAATGGAAGGCCGCCCAGGATCCGCAGCGGTCCAGGCATTCCTGCAGGAAGCTGACGGCGTGATGCTGGTCGGCACCGGTCGCGGCCTGTTCCGCATCGGCACGGATTATTCGTTTCTCGGGGAGATCGGTGCGGATAACCCACTGGCGGTCTCGGCGCTCGCGCGTGACGTGAAAGGTACTGTATGGATCGGCCTGATGGCCGGGCTCGCGCGTCTCGACCCGAGCGGCGTGTGGCGCTATCCGACCATCGAAGCCACGGTGCCCGGCGCGCTGCCCGGCAAGCGCATCTGGCACATCATCAGCGATACGGAAGGTGGTCTGTGGTTTGCCGTGCTCGACGGAGGCGTTGCGAGATTGCCACCGGACTGGCAGAACTTTTCGGTATTCCGGCACGTGCCAGGTAACCCAGCCAGCTTGTCCAATGCGCGGGTGGCGGGGCTCGCCGTCAATGAGCGTGGCGTGTGGGTCATCAGCGGACGCGATGGCGTGGATCGCATTGACCCTGCGAGCGGTGCCGTAGAACGTTATGGCGATCGGGTAGAGCTCGACAGCCGCCAATTGTGGTCCTCGATATTTGTCCATCAGGACACAGTGTGGATCGGCCATCACGCCGGCATCTACATCCAGCCGCTTGGTGGCGGAGAGGGCAGCAACTTGCCGGTCGACCCGGCACTGCACAATGCGCTGCCGCCGGGCATCGTGGTTCGCATGGTGCCCACGCGTGATGGCAAGTTATGGGTCGTGTCACAGGGAGGTGGCGTGGCGGAAGTGGATGTGGCGACGGCGCAGGTACTGCGGCGTTATGTTCCAGGAAACGAGACCCTCGATAACGTCGACATGCGGCGGCTGATTCTCGATCGGGAAGACCGACCGTGGCTGGCGACGACAACGGGGCTGCGGCGTCTCGATGCTAACGGCAGGCACTTCATCACTCCGCAAGGCTCGCCCGGGGACGTGGTGTTGAGCATCGCGTTTGTGCCCGACGGATCGCTGTGGCTGCAGCGCCTGGGTGCGCTGGAGCGCTATCGTATCGATGCTGACACAGTCACGCGTGTGGACCGCTTCGATTCGCGCAATGGATGGCCGGCGCTCGCCGAAGGCGATCTCGCCGTCGATCGCAACGGCAACGTGTGGGCCACGTCGCCGCGCGGTCTGTGGCGTGCAGAACCGGAATCGCGGCGCATTCGTCGCTTCGACCAGCACGACGGTTTGCCCAGCGCGGAGTTCCTTCCCCGAAGCCTCGCTGTCGGTCCCGACGGCACGCTGTATGCGGGTACGCTGACCGGCGCGGTCGCGTTCGACCCGAACACGCTGCAACAGGAATCGGTGGTACCGCCGCTGCGCGTGGTTGGACTCAGCGTGCGCCGTGACGACGTAAAACTGAACCTTGACCCGGACCAGCCGATACGACTCGGATATAACGATCGGGATTTGGCCGTTTCGGTGCGCGCGCTGTCATACGCCAACCCGTCGAGCAATCGCTACGGGTTCCGGCTCAGCGGGTACGACAACGACTGGATCGACAGCCAACACGGGGAACGCGTGTTTTCGCAACTGCCGGCCGGCCACTACACACTCGCGATTCGCGGCGCCGGCGCCGGCGGCCTGTGGGGTGGTCTGAAACACCCGATCATCATCGACGTCACGCCGCCACCGTGGGCCACACCGTGGGCCCGGGCGCTATACCTGGTCGCCGCAGCACTGCTGATCGCGATGTTGTTCGCTGCCTATCGCGCGCGGATACGCCGCCGGCATGCGCTGACACTGGCCGAGGAGCGTCGCCTCGACGCCGAACGGCTGGCTGACGCCAAGAGCAGCTTTCTCGCCAACATGGGTCACGAAATCCGTACGCCGCTCACCTCGCTGCTCGGCATGACCGAACTCATGTTCAACACCGATCTTGACGAGTGCCAGCTTGACTACACCGAGGGGATTCGCCAGTCCGGTGAACTGCTGCTGCGCCAGGTCAACGACAGTCTCGATCTGGCGCGTATGGAAGCCGGGCGCCTGACGCTGGACCTGGAACCGCTCAGGCCACAAGCGCTGCTCAATGCGATCGTCGCACTCGAACGGCCACTGGCCGAGCAGAAGGGCATCCGTTTGCAGTGCGCGATCGCACAAGACGCACCGATTTGCGTGCTTGGCGACGTGTTGCGGCTCAAGCAGATTCTGCTGAATCTGGTCAATAACTCCCTGAAGTTCACCCACGACGGCAGCGTCACGCTGGGCTGTGCACGCACCGAGGAAGGAGTGAAGTTCACCGTCAGCGATACCGGTCCCGGAATCCCGGAAGAGCTTCGCGCACGGCTGTTTCAGCGCTTTACGCAGGGCGCCGACAGTGCGGCCCGGCATGGTGGCAGTGGTCTTGGTTTGGCGATCTGTCGCGAGCTCGCCGAACTCATGGGGGGACGTATCGGCGTGAGCAGTGAACCCGGCAGGGGCACCACGTTCAGCATCGAACTGCCTCTCGCGGAAATCGTTGAAGACGTCAACGTTGGTTCCAGCCCGGATTTCTTTGAACGCTCGTTGCCCCGGCAGCCGCAAACGGCAATCAGCGATGCCGCTGCAACAACCGGATCCGACCATCCGCTCGCTCAGGCGTCATCCGCACCAACTCCGCAGTCGAAACCCGCCCCGCTGCACGGACTCGATGTGCTGCTGGTGGAGGACGACAATCTGGTGGCCGCTGCCGTAACCGGATTGCTGGAATCGCTCGGCCACCATGCTCATCACGCCAATAATGGCCTCACAGCTCTGGCGGAACTCAAGCGTCGTCGCTTTGATGCATCGCGATTCGATATCGCGCTGCTGGACCTGGATCTGCCGGGTATCGATGGGCTCGCGCTCGCGCGCATGATCCGCAAGGGTGTGACCGGTGATATTGATTTGCCGCTGGTTGCCGTGACCGCACGCAGCGCCGGCAGCGAGGAAGCGCGCTGCCACGAAGCCGGTTTCAACGGCTTCCTGCGCAAACCCGTGACGGCAGCAAGGCTCGATGCCGAGATCCGGCGTATTGTCCAACCCACCGGCGATACGCCCACGAAGATCCACCGATCCGGCACAGCGTCGCCGGAGATCTGAGCCGGCGCGCGCGCAATGCCGCGACGGACGCCGGTTGCCGGCACGCTGCTGACCCGCCAGACTCGCGCGACAACCCGAGGACTTCCGTGAGAACCGTTTCCGCCACCCGTTATGTCACGCCGCTGCGCGAAGGCGGCTCGCTGCCGGCGATTGTCGAGGCCGATGACGAGGGCATGTACGTCATGAAATTTCGTGGCGCCGGTCAGGGCCCGAAGATGCTGATCGCCGAACTGGTGGCTGGGGAAATCGGTCGCGCTCTCGGTCTGCCGGTACCGGAGATCGTGCTGGCACACCTCGATCCCGAACTCGCGCGCACCGAGGCGGATCCGGAGATCCAGCACCTGCTGCAGGCCAGCAGTGGACTCAACCTGGCGCTGGATTACCTGCCGGGGTCGCTCAATTACGATCCGGCGGCGCACGTGCCGGATGCGCGACTGGCTTCGGCAATCGTCTGGTTCGATGCGCTGGTCACGAACGTCGATCGCACCGCGCGCAACACCAACATGCTGATGTGGCATCGCCGGCTGCATCTGATCGATCATGGCGCCGCGCTGTACTTCCATCACGATTGGGATAGCGCTGCAAAAGCCGCGACCGATCCGTTCACGCGCGTCAAGGATCACGTGCTGCTGCCCCAGGCTTCCGAAATCGTCGACGTCGACCCGGAACTCGCGGCACGCCTGACACCCCACGTGGTCGCGACGATCCTCGCTCAGGTGCCGGATGCGTGGCTGGTAGACGGATCACCCTTTGCCAATGCCGAGGAACACCGCCGCGCATACGTCGACTATTTCGCGAAGCGGCTCGCGCATCGTGAACATTTCGTGCAGGAGGCGATTCATGCCCACGCTGCACACCTATGATTATTCGGTGATCCGCGTGGTGCCGCGTGTGGAACGCGGGGAGTTCCTCAATGCGGGTGTGGTGGTGTCGTGTGCGTCCGCATCGTTGCTCGAGGCGGGGATCGAACTCGACGAGCAGCGCCTCGCGGCGTTTGCTCCCGAGTTGGACATTGATACGTTGCGTCGGCATCTCGCCACAATTCCGGCGATCTGCGCGGGGCGTGCCGGTGCCGGACCCATCGCTCAGTTGCCGCAACGAGCACGCTTTCACTGGCTCACGGCGCAGCGCAGCACCATCATCCAGATGTCACCGGCACACAGCGGGCGCTGCAGCAATCCGGATCGCCTGCTTGATCACCTACTTGATCGCATGGTGCGCCTTCCGCCCACGCAAGCGAAACATTAGTGATCGGCGCGTGGCACCTCGTCTAAACGCACCTGCGGCACCTTGCGCAACTTGTCCAGCGAATAGCCCAGCTGCTGCAGTCGCATGACCGTCACCTCATAATCCGCATCGCTGATGGTTGGCGTGCGTGCCATGATCCAGGCGTAATCGCGCTTGCTGCGTCCGATGACGGTCTGCGAGTAATCGTCACTGACCCACGTGATCACATACTCTGCCTTGATCGGCCACAAGACCTGCATTGCCCAGACTGCGTTGCCGGTCCCGGGACGAACCGTACCAAGGGGATGCAGGGCCTTTTCCGGCGCATCGAATGATCCGTTGCGAAAACGGTACGTGGTCTGGATCCGCCCGTCGGTACGCAACGCGTAGGATTCGATCGCCGCGTAATCGTCGCGTTCGATAAGTGAAGGAATGTGCGCAATGACATACCAGTCGCCCATGAATCGCGGCAGGTCGATGTTGTCCGCTGGGGGAATGGCTGTTGCGCTCATGCCGGCACCCGACGACATGCACAGCGCGATGCCGCCCAGAATTCGCACAAGAAGCGTTCTTCGCATGACCCAAGTCGTTGCATGCACCGGTATTCCTCAGTTGTTCTGCACAAAGCAGTAGTGCGCGATCAGCCATTCCTGGCCGTCGGCGTAGCCGAACAATTCCGCACACGCCATCCAGAACATGCGCCAGCGCTGGAACCACAGCGGGGCAAGATCCTTCCCATACGCCGAGATCAACGCCTGCATGACCTCGTCGCGCCGCGCGTCATGATTGATGAGCCAGTGATTGGCGGTACGCTGGTAATGCGTACCGTCGACATGCCAGCGGGTATCAATGTGCAAATCCCGCTGGAACCACAGCAACGTATCGGATGCCGGCATCACGCCGCCGGTGAAGAAGTGGCGGCCCATCCAGTTGTCCTCGCCATCGGTCTCGAACGGATACATCGCCGTGCGGTGCGCGAAAATGTGTACGAACAGCTTTCCATCAGCACGCAACCAGCCTGAAATGCGCCGCAGCAACGTGTCGTAGTTGCGCATGTGCTCAAACATCTCGATGGAAACGCAGCGGTCGAATTGCACCGCGTCCAGTTGCAGATGATTCACATCCTGTGTGATCACGTGCACGTTGGTGAGTGACCGTTGCCGACACTGCGCCTCGAGGTGCTCGCGCTGCAGGTTCGAATTGGAGACCGCCGTGATGCGCGCATTCGGAAATCGCTCAGCCATCCACAGCGTCAATGATCCCCAACCGCAACCAAGCTCGAGGATGTCCTGGCCATCCGCCAGTTCTGCGCGCACGCCATACAGCTGCAACATGGCCTCCTCGGCCTGGTTCAGGGTTTCATTGCCTTCGGGGTAATAGCAGCTCGAGTACTTGAGCCGCGTGCCGAGGCAGTGCCGGAAGAACGCCGGTGGCAGTTCGTAGTGCTGGCTGTTGGCGGCATCCGTGCGGATGGCAACCGGGCTCGCGTGCAGCGCTTCGATGCGTTGGTGGAAGCGCCGCGCCTGTTCGTCGAGGCCGCCGGCGAGTTCATCTTGCAGGCGTTGCGCGCACAGGCGACGGATCGCCTGGCGCACGAGTGCGTCGGGAATCAGGCCGCGTTCGGCCAGTCCAAGCATGCCGCGCGCGGGTTGATCGGAAACCAGTTCCAATCGCGATACATCGTCGTTAAAGGTAGTGGAATTCATCACTTGGCCCTTTGCTGTGTGCTGGTGCGGGATTTCGGAAACCATGGAATCAGCATGGGTGTGCGTTGCTGATATTCGCGATAGCCCTCACCACGCGAGCGCAATGCCTGCGCTTCGGTGAACGGAATGCCGCTGATCCAGCGCAGGAAGATGTACATCACCACGGGTCCGGACCACGCCAGCCACGCAATCGGCGATCCGACTGCCAGGCACACATAAGCGAACCAGTGCAGCCATTCGAAGAAGTAGTTCGGATGCCGCGAGTAGCGCCACAGCCCCTGACGGCAGGTTTTCCCCTTGTTGGTCGGATTGTTGCGGAACCGTGCAAGCTGCCGATCCGCGATCGCCTCACCGGAAACGCTCGCAACCCAGATCGCGATTGCAGCGATCAACCACGGCGTCGCGGTGGCGACCGGATTTCGGGATACCGCGAAAAATGGCAACGCGAACATCACGATCAGCAGCGCCTGGAACTGGAAGAATCCGAAGAACTTGCCCTGATGTCCGGTCCAGTGCGCGCGCAGGTGACGATAGCGACCGTCTTCGGGTTCGTCGGCCACACGTATGGCGAGATGTGCAGCCAGGCGCAAACCCCAGATGCCGCCGAGCAATGCCAGCATCGCGCGTGGCAACAGCGCGCCATCCCCCACCAGCGCGAACGAGATCGCGGCGCCGCCGACGCCCGCGGCCCACAGCACATCTACGATGCTGGCGTTGCACGAATGACGCTGCCACAACCAGCCGCCGGTCATCAGGATCGCCGCAGCCAGCCACAGCCAGCCAAATTGCTGCCACGGGTTCATGGCGATCTCCCTGGCAGAACCAGAAGATCGACATTCGACCGGCCGCTGCGGCGGCGGCGCGCAAACGTCACCAGCACAACCATGGCAACGCTCCAGCCAATCGCAAGGCCGGCCACGGCGTGCCACGCTGGCGCGACAAACGTGACCGCCTGCCACGCACGTGCTGCGCCAAGATAGGCGAGTGGCGCGCCGATCGCCCCGAAGGCTGCAGCGAGCCAGCGCCGCTCCTGCAGGAATTTGAGGGATTCATTCAAGGTCAATGAGAACGCCGCCCACATGCCCAGTATCCAGAGCGGCGCACCGCCAGCAGGCAGCGCGGACGCAGGTGCGGCGTAAATCAACCAGCCTGCCAGCGACAGACCACCGTCGATCAGCAGCCCCGTCAACACGGCAGTGACCATCAGCCGCAAATCCACCATGCGATGACGTGATATAGCAAGCTGCCATGTAACGAACAGGACGGCAGCGAGAGCGCCCGGCCATGCCTTGCCGGCACCTGCAAAAATCACGGCAATGAACCAGACGAGCTGGTATCCGACGAGGTTGGCCCAGAATCTCATGCTGGCGTCCTCTCAGCCGTGGCGACTGCCGACAGCATCGAATGCGCCCCGCCGGGGCGCGCGAACAGCAACTGTGACACGCCGATCGAACCTTCGCGAAAACCACCCTCGCAGTAGGCAAGGTAGAACTGCCACATGCGAATAAAGCGTTCGTCAAAGCCCTGCGCACGCACCGCGGAGCGGCTGGCCATGAACCGTTCACGCCACGCCTGGAGGGTGCGCGCGTATGACAGGCCGAAATCTTCCAGATGCACGAGGGCGAGATCGCTCGAGCGGGTCTTTGCATCGAGCATTGCCGTGATCGACGGGATGAAGCTGCCCGGGAACACGTGGCGCTTGATGAAATCCACCGATTTCAGCGCTTGAGAGTAGCGGTGATCCTCGATCGTGATCGCCTGGACGAGCGCTTGCCCGCCCGGACGCAGCAGCTTGCCAAGTTGCGCAAAATAGGTGTCGATGAACGGCGCACCGATCGCCTCGATCATTTCGATGGATACCAATCGATCGTATTCGCCGGACAGGTCGCGGTAATCGTCCAGCAACAGGGTCACCCGATCGGCCAGGCCTGCTTCGCCCACGCGCTGGCGAGCCAGATCATGCTGTTCGCGCGATATCGTGGTAGTGGTGACATGACATCCGTAATGGCGCGCCGCGTGCACGGCAAAGCCGCCCCAGCCGGTACCGATTTCAATCACGCGCATTCCGGGCTTCAGGTCGAGCTTGCGGCAGATGCGATCGAGCTTGCGGGTAGAGGCGGCATCCAGCGTATCGTCCTCACCCGTCCACATCGCCGAGGAATACATGAGGTCGGGCGACAGGAACAGGGAAAAGAAATCGTTGCCAAGATCGTAATGCGCGGCGATGTTGCGGCGGCTGCCGGCAGGCGTATTGCGACGCAGTGCATGCCAGGCACGCATCGCAATACCACCGAGGCGCGCCAGGCCGGTTTCCATGCCATCGAGCAGATCACGGTTGCGCACCAACAGGCGCATCAACGCAACCAGATCGTCGCACTGCCACGATCCGTCCATCCAGGCCTCGCCCGCACCGACGCTGCCATTTGCGGCAACGTTGCGGTAGAAGGCCGGATCGCGCACGCGCAGGAGTATCGCCGAACCTGGCGTCACGGATCCCGCGGACGGTACATCGTCGAAGCCAAATTCCACGCGGCCCCAGTCATCGTGCAGGATCACGCGGCCGCCACGCAGGTGCGTCATATCGGCGATCAGACGATCGCGCAGGAAGCGATCCAGCGCGCTCCAGCGCGGTGCGGATCGCGAGGCAACGGATTGGGCGAGTTGACTCATTTCGGACCTTCGATCGATTGCGGATGGGTGTGGAACGGATTGCGCTTCAGCCACAGGCGCAGCGCCTGCCAGTAGATCGCACCGACAACCTGCCCGGTCATCAGCGGATAGCGCCACAGCACGCGCGCGAGCGCAGCACCGGAGATCGGACTACGCTCCAAAGACAGCGTCGCATCGAACTCGGAACGGCCGCTGCGAAGTACATTCATGTGCACGAGCAGCCGTTCGGCGGGTACCGTAAAGCGCCATGCATAAGTCCGATCCATCGGCATGAAAGGCGATACGTGGAACGTCTTTTCGAACGACCATTGCACCGCGGTGCCATGTACCTCGGCGGTGTCGATCGGCAACACATAGGCATGCCGCTCTTTCCAAGGCATATTGGTGATTTCCGCGAGGATGCCCTCCAGCGTCTCGCCGTCGGGCGCGTAGCAGTAGTAGAAACTGACGGGATTGAAGATGTAGCCGAAGTAGCGAAGGTGAGTGAGCAGCCGGATGGGGCCAGTCGGTCGGCGCCCCGTGGCTTGCGCCACGCGGGTGCGTACCGCGTCGGCGAGTGCCACGGGCTGTTCGCCCAGATAATCGCTGCGCCGGAACTCAGCAACATTGCGCCGGTCACGTGACCACAGCCAGCGTTGGGCGAAGATATCGTCGATTTCATCGAGATCCAGATACAGCTGTGCCATGCGGTAAACGAACGAATGCGCGTGGGGTACATGCCGACGGTGGCGCACGGTACCCTCGTAGATGGCGCTGGCCCACTCGCGCTGAGGTTGCGATGTGGCGGATACGTTCATGCGGCGGCCCTCTCGGGTAACGGTTGCAACGCTGCCACCGCATCAGACGTCAACGGCCAGGCGACGCCAAGGTCGCGCGCGACTGCAACGGCGCTGCGCATGCCATCTTCATGGAATCCCCAGCCCCAGTAGGCGCCCGCGAACCAGGTATGGCGCTGGCCCTGGATGTCCGCCTTGCGCCGCTGCGCCGCAATCGATGCGTGGCTGAAGACCGGATGCCGGTAATGCATCCTTTTCAGCACGTGTCTGGGATCAATGTCACCTGAGCGATTGAGCGTCACGATGAAGGGTTCGGGTGCGTCGATGTCCTGCAGCAGGTTCATGCAGTAGCTCACCGTGCACGCCGCTTCCGGCTCGCGAGGCACAAATGCATTCCACGCCGCCCACGCTTTGCGGTTGCGCGGCAGCAGGCTTTCATCCACATGCAGCACCGCGTCGTTGGATTGCCATTCGATCGCCGCGAGGATCTCGTGCTCGCTGGCATCGGCATCATCCAGCAGGGCCAGCGCTTCGTCGCTATGACAGGCAAACACGACTTCATCGAACTGCTCGATGCCGTCGGCAGTACGCACGCGGACGATATCCGCATCCCGACGTACCGCACGCACCGGACAATGCAGCCGCTCATCGACGTTCCAGCGCGCGCGCATCGCGCGGACATAGCTTGCCGAGCCACCGCGTACCACGCGCCACTCGGGCCGGCCGGAGAGTTGCAGCATCTGATGGTTGGCCATGAACTGGACGAGGCTGCGCGCGGGGAACGCCATGATCGTCGTGGACGGTGACGACCAAAGCGCCGAAGCCATTGGCACCAGATGATCATCTCGAAACGCGTCGCCGTAGCGATGCCGTGCGAGGTATTCGCCGATGGTCGGGTCACCCTCGGCACCGACCAGCAAGGACTGTGCGTTTCGGTAGAAACGCACGAGATCGCGCACCATGCCGAGGAAGCGTCGCGACACGATGTTGCGGCGCTGGCAGAACAGCGTATCGATGTCGGTTGCATTGTATTCGAGCCCCGTCGCTTCGTTCTGGACCGAGAAGCTCATGGTCGTCGGTTGCGAAGCAACGCCCAGCTCATCGAACATGGCCGAGAGCAGCGGGTAGTGCGCGCGGTTGTAGACAATGAATCCGCTGTCCACGGCAAACTCACGGCCATGCCGGGAAATAGCGTGCGTATGCGTGTGGCCGCCGAGGTAGTCGTTCGCTTCGAACAGCGTGACCTCATGCTCGCGCGACATCAGCCAAGCAGACGCCAGCCCCGAAATGCCCGATCCGATGACGGCAATACGCATGGCTCAGCGACGCTCCCTGTCGGCGAGACGAACCCGCTCATCGACCCAAGCCGGAATCGGCTTCAGGCCATGCACAAGACCGAGCGCCGACAGCAGCTGCAGCCCGTACCAGGTCATGTCGATTTCCCACCAGCGAAATCCCTGGCGCGCGGCGCCGGGAAAGAAATGATGGTTGTTGTGCCAGCCCTCGCCGAGCGTTATCAGCGCCAGCCACAGGTTGTTGCGGCTGTCATCGCGAGTGTCGAAACGTCGCGACCCGAAACGGTGAGCCAGGGAATTGATCGTCACCGTGCAGTGGAACAGCACCACCGTCGAAATCAGGAATCCCCAGACCAGCATCTGGCCACCACTGGTGCCAAGTTGCGGTGCGACGCGCTCGAGCAGCGCGCCAAGCCCGTACATGGCACCCGCCAGCAGCAGCGGAGCCAGCGTATCGAAGCGATCCAGCCAGCGCAGTTCCGGATAGCGCGCCAGATCGGGAATCCGCTCCCAATCGGTGGGAAACGCGCGTGGCGTAAGGAACCAGCCCATGTGACTCCACAGGAATCCCGACATGCCCGGCGAATGGGGGTCGAGTTCGGTATCGGCATTGCGATGATGATTGCGATGATGTGCCGCCCACCACAGCGGACCGCGCTGGGCGCTGGAAGCGCCAATCAGTGCAAACACGAACTGCACGGTGCGCGAGGTACGGAATGTGCGGTGCGCGAAGTAGCGGTGATAAAACGCGGTCACTGCAAACATGCGCACAAGGTAAAGCGCCACGGCCACGGCGACCGCAATCGGCGAAACGCCGACCCACAGTACCGCCACGCAAGCCAGGTGCATCGCAATAAACGGCACCGCACGCAACCAGTCCAGCCGGTCCAAGTCTGCGCTGTCCACGACGCTCTCGCGCGTGTCGAACCACGCACGCAGGCGCCCGCCGAAATCCCTTCGGGCGGGAAGATTCTGCGCGATTTGCGTGCATCCAGCAGGCTGGGTAGACGCGATCAGTGGCAGTTGCGGGGACATCGAGACTCCTGACGGCGAGACATTCGGCGATTCCAGGGAATACGAAGGGTCACCCGCTTCAGATGCATTGAAGCCGTTCTGCCCTGATGCGAGCGTTGCGCAGGCGATCAGACTTGATCACACGAATCGATCGCGACTGATCAGCTATCCGGCAAACTGCTCCACTCAGGCCTCAGAGGCCGCCTCCGGCCACAAACTGACGCTCGAAAAGTCACTCCGACCACGTAGCAACGCGATGCTCAGCGGTCGAACGCGTAGCGCTGGCGATCACTGGTGGAGCAATCCTCCGCGTCGGCCGCCTGGTGGTCACTGCGGTGGCGGAGAAGTTAGTAGACAGCTATGCCGACGGCCCCGCGCCTTTATGCCGCCACCGGCGTGCTCGATCGCGACGGACGGGTACTTCACCTGCACCATCTGCAACCGATACACAGATCGAAGATGTCCAGGCGTGGGGCGAGGACGGGCTGATCCGTTTGTTGCTGGTTACCGATGCCGACCATGAGAGCACCTCCCGTTACCTGCTTGAGGTCGAGTTGTCGGCGACTACTCGAGCCAACGCGGAGGCCGACGGGTTGTCGGCGCCGTGAACCGAACGCGATAACAGCTGACGACTCCGTTCAAATTGTCCGTAACACCTTTTCCGAGCAGCAGCGAGTCCGCTCGCGAACAGAAAAAAGCCGGGTGAACCATCACCCGGCTTTTACTTGCAGGCATAGACATGACGTGCAATGCGTTGAACGGGCAACTCAGTCGCTTTCGAAACCATTCATGAAGATCACCGGCCCGATCGGGCCGACGATGCGCGGGGATGCGACAAAAAGTACATCCTGGCCACCATCTGCATTGACGCGGATCGCGATGTCGGTCGTGTCGCCTGCATTGGCCGTGAATGCCGGTCCGGCCACGTAGGACCACTCGGGTCCGACCGTTGTGTAAAACGAGCCCGGAGCCTGATTGGTGTAGTTGCCCGACGCATCGAACACCGGCATGCCAACAGTCAGCGCTTGATCCGACATGTCGCTATTCCCGGAGCGCACATACAGCTCGCTCCAGTGCAGATAGTCGCTACCGAGGATCGCGCGCATCGATTCGTGATCGAAGCCTTTGCTGAACTCGTCCCCGCCAGTGGACTCGAGGCGTACGGCATTGGTCGGCAGGCTGCCCGGGAAGAGCGCGCCAGCCGCCAGCGGAACGGTAGTGACGTTGAGTTCCCCCGTACCGACTGAAAAGGCGCGCCAGTTGTCAGGTACGCTGCCGGTAACTGCCCCCTCGACGCCACCGAAGGTCCCCCTGAAGCCGGGGTTCGGTGCAATATTGAAAACTGCCGGGCCAAGCACGCTTGGCAAAGCGATGATAAGCGAGTTCTCGCCGCCATCGTCATGGGGACGGATCGCCAGATGCGCGTAGGCGTCACCGGCGACTGCCGTCACGACAGGGCTGTCGAATGCGGTCCAAGCTCCGCCGGCATTCGCGTTGAAACTTACCGGATCGCGGCCGGTGAACGCCTGCATGCTATCGAAAATAGGCATGCCTACATTGAATGATTGGCCAGAGCTGTCGGCGTTGCCACTGCGCGCATAAATCCGGGCGGTGTAACTGGGACCCTCGCGAAAGGAGAACTTAGCGGTGGTGTGATCAAGGCCCTGATCGGTACCGAAGGCCGACATAGTGATCTTGACTGCCTGGGTGGGTGGGCTACCCGGAAAAAGCACATTCGCAGCCAGATCCATTCGCTCCAGGTTCA